>Ga0315909_10000243_pt1 | contig 70822 bp, 62 predicted proteins | sample LakEriMetagenome_11_FD_203527 | JGI IMG/M metagenome (GOLD analysis project Ga0315909, IMG submission 203527) | Freshwater fungal communities from buoy surface, Lake Erie, Ohio, United States - Buoy 2 MA125 | ecosystem: Environmental > Aquatic > Freshwater > Lake | place: USA: Lake Erie, Ohio...
ACAGGCTTTTTAAATTCCGTCTTGCTAATTAGGCTGCGTTTTTCTCAGCGTTCTTAGTTTCTTGGATTTCTTTTCTTCTAGCTTTGATCAGCTTGCCAAGTTCTGCTAGAGCTTTTCTAGCTCTTGTTGCTGATGCTTTAATTCCCTTTTCAGTGAATTTTTGGTTCTCTTCAGAGTACGTCTGAATAGCTGCCATTATTGAGTCATGTGTATTTGACATTTTTTATGCTCCTTTGTTAGATGCTAATTAATTAACACATGCACAATGATAGCTTAGATTTCGTGGTCAAGTCAATACAAAAAACACCGTTGGTAAACTTAAATGGTTTAATTTACCAAGAATACCAAGACTTTTTTGATGATATCTGGTTGGAAAAATTAAAGATAGATTTAGAAAAATTAAAATTAACCACATTAGAGAAACAAGAGAAATTGGAAAAAAGTTTTAGAAGAAGAGTAGATTATTCTGAAAAGATTAGTAAAGAACTTAATATTTTTTTTAAAAATAAAAAGATAACCACATGTTTAGAAGAAATTTTTAGTATAAAATTAACTCCAGACACATCAGACATTTGGATAGATTATCCTGGTTATTATCTAATCCCGCATTTAGACGACACTAGAATTAAATTAGCCATACAAATCTATATAGGTGATCAACAACAGCCCGGCACAAGTTTGTACAGTTCTTCAAAAATTTCCAGCAAAGTACACGAAATAGTGTATAAAAGGAATAAAGGATATGCTTTACTCAATAATGATAAAAGCTGGCATGCTGTACAACCAGAAATAGTAGACGGACAGAGAAGAAGCGTGTATATTAGATACAAATAACATGAGTACTTTAGGAAAAATAAAACATTATTCTCAAATTAATCCATTAAAAGAAATATGGATTGGAGATACCTATCCACAAACTTTTTATAAGCATTTTGATAATCGTACAGAAGATATTTTTTGTAAGATAACAGAAATGACACAAAAAGAATTAAAGAATATATGTAAAATATTAGAAAATCTAGGAGTAAACGTAGTTAGACCAAAATTTGAAAACTCTGTTGACCCATATCTAGATCAACAGGGTAATCTAATAAAACCCCCAATGTGTCCTTGTGATTGGGCCATGACAATAGATGATACATTATATATAAATCCTCAATATCATTCAGGAATAGAACCGTTTCAACATGCAATAGATTCTTATAAAGATAACAATCAAAATGTTGTAATTATAGATCGATCTAAAGATCCAATAGCCTGGGTGAACTTTCCTTGTGTAGTTAGAATGGGAAGAGATATGTTTATTGATTACGATAATAGCAGACCAGAATTTAAACAAAATGCAATAATTGTTGCTGAACAACTTTCAATAAATCATAGAGTGCATATATTGAACACAGGAGATCACAGCGATGGTGTTTTTTGTCCTCTCAAAGAAAAAGAAATATTATCTAGTTTTTACAGAAACAAATATGACAAAAGTTTTCCAGAATGGAATGTTGCGTATCTAGAAGAACGCCCAATGGTACCAACTCATAATAATAATTGGTGGGTACCAGGAGCACATTTTGCAAATTATAATAAAGAAATAATAAAAGTTGCTGATACATGGTTAGGTAATCCATGGGAAACTATATTCAGTGTTAATTGTATATTAGTAGATGAAAAAAATATACTTGTAATAAAAGAAAATAAAAAAATTTTTAAATATTTTGAAAGTATTGGTATAACACCACATGTGGCAAATTTTGATATGTGTTATTTTTGGGATAGTGGATTACATTGTTTAAGTTCGGATGTTTATAGAGAAGGCCCAATGCTAGATTATTGGCCAAGCAGAGGAGACAACGGAGTATACTATATCAATGAATAGTGAATTAACAGACAAATTGTGGCCGATTTCCGACAATCATATAAAAAAATTAAAAGAACAATGGTATTCTTCTAAACAAGAAAATCCATACAAAGAAAAATTTATAAAACACGCAGATGCATGGTTTAAGTCTTCAACAATAAACGATCTTAGAGGATGGGAAGCATTTACTTGCAAAGATATCATAATAGGTTGTACAAATTTTATTGAGTCTGTTTGTTTGAAATATGCATGGAACATACAAATACTGCCATCTGAATACAGTTATTACTCTATAATGGGAATGAAATCAACTAACCCAGGCGAATTAAAACCTAAAATTCCATTGCTTGTCAGTGTGCCGTCTTGGAAATATTGTGATACAGATCCACACTGGAATGATATTTTAAAAGAATGTGAAGAAAAAAACATTGATATACACATCGACGGTTGTTGGTTTCAATCTGCTAGAAAAATAGAATTTGATTTTGATCATCCAAATATTAAAAGTTTTGCTATGAGTATGTCAAAAGGTTTAGACTTAACATGGAATAGGATTGGATTGAGATGGTCGCGACAAAGAACAACAGATTCTATCACTTTATTAAATCACTTTGGTATGTATAATGAAAATTTAACAGCTTGTGGTTATTTTTTAATGAATAATCTTGATAAAGACTATGCTTGGAATACTCATGGACAAGCACACAAGGCACTAGCAGAAAAACACGGTTTACAAGAAACCAACAGCATACATGTTTTAAGAGATAAAGATAATAATCTATTTGGAATTGGAAAAATTTTAAGTACTTAATTATATAACAATGTCTACGTCATTAGCGTAGCTTGTAAATCCGTTTTCTTTCACTACTTTTAGTACAGAATTTACTCGAGACACTAACTCGTCTTTGTGCGATATTAAGAATATATTTTTTGATTGTGTTCGACTCATCTCTTTTAATACTGCCATTGAGCTTTCCACACCAGATACGTCCATACCAGCATCAATTAACTCATCTATAAACAATAAGTTGATTTGTTGATACAATCCTTCCCACACATCTCGGAATGCCCAGCTTAAACTTAATATCAATCGATTTCTTTCTCCTCGACTTAGATTATCAAAATCTAATTCTCTGCCTAACTCTTCAATTCTCACACTCAAATCAGATAAGAATACCACTGTGTGAGGTAACTTAACTTGTGTTAGATAGAATGCTAATCGTTGATTAAGATAAGTCAAATTTTGTTCTATGATTCTAGTTCTAATAAAAGAATCTTTTGCAGTTAGTAATTTGTATAAGAACTCTTGATGTCTGTATAAGTCTTCCATCTCATTTGCTTTAGTATAATCTATTTTTTGCACTGCTGTTTTGTTTAATTCGTCAATCTGTTCTTGATATGGATTTTCTTTAGCACGAGTTTGTTCTAGTTGTCTTTTTAAATCTTCCACAGAACCTTTATGATTATATGCTTCATCGATTGAATCATAGTATGTGTCTGGCACAGAACCCAAATCTCCAATAGCTGTTATGCTATTTTGTATTTCTTTTAATTTTGCAGACAATGTTTGTTCATATTGGGTTTGTTCCTCAAGATCTTTTTTAAGTTCGTCCACAAGATGCTCATGTTTCTCTCCATGTAAGTCTTGTTCGCAAGTAGGACAAGTGGCTTTTTCAGCATATTCTAAATCTTTTACAGTTTGTTCTTTCTGTCTAGTGGCTTTGGTTAATGAATCTTCGTGATAGCTTTTCTCTTTTTCTAAATTTCTTAGAGTTTTAGAATCATCTGTATGTTTTGCCAGTCGTTTATGATTCTCTAACTCTGTTTGGATATCTACTCGCTCTAACTCTTCTATAGCAGATTCAAATTTCGCAATATCTTGATTCTTCTGTGTTTGCCACGCAGCACTCCTTAATTCAAATGTTTTGATAGACTCTTCTACTTTTTTATTACTAACCAAAACAGCATCTAATCGCATCTTTTCTTCTGATAATTCCTGTTTAGCCACTCGCATCTGTTCTTTTAACAGTTCTGCCTTTTCGCTTAATAGAGTTATACCTAATAACTGTTCTATAATTTCTCTTTGCTCGGCTTGTTTGGTTGCTAAGAATGGTTGTGTATAAGTGTTAAGAGCTATGATATTCTTGAACATAGCATGAGTCATACCAATTAACTTATTAATCTCTTCTTGAGTTTCTCTATTCTCTCCCTGTGCCTCATTGTTATCTTCAGTGCCATCTGCTCCTGAGTTTTGTTCCACTTCATTGATAAAGAATTTCAATACCTGCGGTTTTCTTCCTCTTTCAATCTTGTAACTTACTCCATTCTTCTCAAAATTTACAGTGACCAACATATCTTTGCTGTTGGTTTTATTCACTAGATTGTCTCTTCTGATCTGTGTCAATGCTTCCCCAAAGAATACATAACTGATAGCATTTATGATAGTGGTCTTACCAGTACCATTTCGAGCACCTGCGTCATCACCGCCCAAATCCATGTTCTCACCAATAACCAGCACTAAATTTTTGCCAGCAAAGTTCACTGCTTGAGTATGATTACCCACGCTCATAAAGTTTTTTACTGTAAGATCTCTAATGGTTAACATCTAAATTATTATAAATTGCCATTAATACTTTTTTATCATAGGTTTGTGAATCCACAGCTTCTAACTGTTTGATCACAATTTGATCCACAGAATCAAATTTTTCCACTTTAACCATGGGCTGATCTGCTTGATCCAACTGCTCTGGAATCAGTTGCAGTTCTCTCAATTGATATTTTTCCATGAATGTTTCTCTGATAAAATTAGCTTCTTCATAAGAAATCTTAATGTCCAATCCCACACGCACATACATTCGTGGCGCTAATATGCTGTCAGCATCAGATAATAACTGTGATATTTTTACATTTCGATATTTTGGCATGTTAGGATAGTTGATGTATTTGGGCTGCCCACCATATTCCAGCACCATCATACCACGCTCATCATCACCAGCATCAGCATAGTTGTGCGGAAATGCATTGCCGATGTAGTGTATATTGTTTCTTATTTGTCTCTTATGGAAGTGTCCTGTGAACACGTATTCTTGATTCACAAAGTGTTCTGCTTTGATTGTGCCCACATCTGGCATGTCCACCATGGCATTCATTTTAAAATAAGGCAATTCAAAATGTCCAAAAATATATCTCTGTTTTAAATCCTGTATCTTTCTCCATTCATCGTTGACTATCCACGGTACTATTGCCACGTCATCGGTTAATAACCAGTTATTCACTATCTCGATGTTAGGAATATTTCTACAGTATTCCATGCTGTTAATTTCTCTCTTGTCTCTGTAGAATAGATCGTGATTGCCCATAATCACATAGACTTTTTCAAATGCTCTACCCAATCTTTCCATGTTGCTCACTGTGTAGTTCATGGTGCTGACGTTAGTAGCACTTCTGTGATGATGCCAATCTCCTAAGAATATGCAGGTTTCACATCCGTGTGCTTGAGCTTGTTCAATGAACCAATAACAGAATGCTTCTCCGTCATCATTGTGAACTCGGCTGTTGCCTTTTAATCCAAAATGTATATCAGTGAAACAAGCAGCTTTTTTAAAAAATGCCATAGTTGGATATTATTTTGTTTTGTCCTCTGTTGCAAGTGATAATTTGCCAGAATCTTTTAATTGTTTGTTTAATTCTTTAATGGCTGCCTTGCTGTAGACTTTGACTTCTCCATGCAATTCTTTTTGTCTTTTCTTTGCTGCCACAGTCTCACTTTCATTCTTAGCCTGTCGAGTATAACTTGGCATCATTTCATTCATTTCCAATATGTCATCACGAATGTTTTGATTTTTCTTCTCAATGTTTAGGATTCTTGTGAATGAGTTTGTGATAGCTGCTGTGTAATAAGCAAACGGATTCTCAGATTTAGATTCATCAAACTGTAAACCAATTTGACTCAACTGCATTAGTGCTTGTGATCTCATCTCGTCTACATAAGTGTAACCTCGCCAGTTGCTCCTTTGACTGTACCTCTCTGCTAATTTTAAAAACATATTTGCTAGGTTAGGAGTGATCTTGCCGTGATCATTGCTGAAATGCCCGTTGCTCATACCACCCATCCAATGACTTTTGCCCACGCAAATTAATTGTCCTTTTTCGTTGATCCTATAATGTTGGAATGGAGGAAAATTAACTTTTGTATGATGATCTGCTCGAGTTTTAGGATTTTTCTTTCTCTCGCTGTCCATAGTGATGTGATCAAACATCATCACTCGAAACACTAAATCAGTTTTTTTAACTTTTCTAGGAGATACTTCATAGTCACTCATTTTAATTCTTTTATTGCCTAATTTTTTAGCAGCTTCCCACGCTCGAGCTGTTAATCTTTTTGCTTGTATTTTTCTTGCTTTGGCAATGTTGGCATTGTTAATCTTTTTAATGTCATTAACAATCATGTCATAATCGCTGTCTTCGGGACTAACATATGAGCAATAGGTATTCTTGCTCTTGTGTATCTCCGCCAGCAGATCGCGGTTATTTAGATAATTCACTCTTTTCATAGTAATTCCTTATTTTTGTTGTTTGCTTTGCTGCCTGGAGATTATAAAGTGCGCCTATTATGATGCCTATAAATATTGTTATAGTATACTGAATTTTATATGAAAAAACAACCTATTAATAAACGGATTTAACAATGGGACTATTAGACACAGCAGGCAAAGTTTTAGGTGTTATCGGCGGGGTTAATAAAGTTATCTCTTCCAATCCCACTTTAAATCGTTTATTTGGTGCAGGATTAGGCAGAGGCGCCGAAGCGTCTGATCAATTAAACACACATGCTACGTGGACCACAAGAAACGGCCAAACAGATTTTAGAGTTAAGGTAACTTTACCATCAGAGAGTGATTTAAATAATATATTCTTTGGAGGATCTCGACAGCAATTCAAAGACAATAAACAGAAATCACCAAACAATGTACTTTGGCCACTAGCTTCTGAAGGCGGAGTAATATTTCCTTTAACGCCAAGCATTATCATTCAACATGCTGCCAGTTACAATGCCATGGCATTGACGCACAGCAATTATCCTTTTTATGCCTATGGACACAGTGAGGTACCTTCATTCACAGTGACAGGAGAATTTCCTGTACAAAATTATGAAGATGCTCAATATTGGGTAGCCATGTTACATTTCTTTAGATCAGTGACCAAAATGTTCTTTGGAGGACAGAACGATTCTTTAAAAGGAAATCCTCCACCGATTCTACAACTGAACGGATACGGCAGTTATGTATTCAATAATGTTCCTGTGGTAGTTACTAATTTTAACGTGGACATGAGAGCCGACGTAGATTATATTTGTACCACACAAAGTTCTATGGTGGGCAAAGGTGGAGTAAATTTAAATTCTTTGTATAGTGATTTAAGTGCAGGAGTAGTTGCCAATCCTGATAAGAACAACACCTGGGCTCCGGCTCTGAGCACAGTAACTCTACAATTACAACCGGTATATTCTAAAGAAACTATCAAGAAATTTAACATGAGAGATTTTGTTAATGGTCGTCTTAATGGCAGCAGCAAAGAGGTAGGATTTATCTAATGGCTCAATACAGCAACACATCTCCTTATTTTAATACATTAGAGAATAATATTAGTTTGGATTTTTTAATCCCTAGGACTATAACAGCAGAAGCAGATGATATCTCTTACACCATTGATAGAATTTATGCTTATAGGCCAGACCTATTAGCGTATGACTTGTATGGCACACCAAGATTATGGTGGGTATTTGCTCAAAGAAATCTAGATATTATTGAAGATCCTATCTATGATTTTTCTCCAGGCAAAGTAATACAGTTGCCTAAGTTAAGCAATTTAAAAAGTGATCTAGGCCTATAACAAATGACGATTAATTCAGATGCTATGCAAGGAGCTCCGATTGGTACTGCCAGATGGAAGACGGCAACCGAAGAGAATGTTCTAGATAGATATGCTTCATACAATTATATTTTTACGTTATCCACAATACCTAGAGAGCAACTTTTAAATCCTACCAGCATAATTGCGAGCAGACCTCGCGATGTTATCGCTAAATCTGCAGGCATAGGAGATGAAGGTAATTATTCTCCATTCAATGAAAAAGGACAAGTTGCTACATCGTCAGCAGCACGTTCAGGATATGTGGATAGAATGATCAATACATTAAAACCAGAAACAATAAAATCGTTAAATGAGTCCAACAAAATACTTCAAAGGGGACATGACATATTTTTTAAAAGTGTCACTATAGAAGGACTGAACGCCGCTAATGAAGAAAGAAAATTAGTAAGTTTTAACTCGTTGAATATGACATTACAGGAACCATTTGGAATCACACTATTTGAAAAATTACGTGCTGCAGCTTTTAATAATGGGTATAGAGATTATATAGATTGTCCTTATTTGATCAAGATAGAATTTCGAGGATTTGACACCAAAGGAAATCCTCTACAAGTTATAACTGCTAGGCACATACCAATTAAAATTGCAAGAGTAGAAATGTCTATCGATGCCGGTGGGACGAATTACGATGTGCAAGCAATGGCGTGGAACGAGTATGCAATGACAGATAAATTTTTATACACTAGAGGCACCGGCGGATCCTATACTAATTCAACAAAAGACAAAGAACTCACAGGAGTGGATAAGAGAGCACAAACTCTCAACGGAGCTCTAACACTCTTAGAAGAGAATTTAAATGAACAACAAAAGATAGAATTACGATACCAATTGCGAGACAACGAAGGAACACTGGATCGGTACATCATAGATGCAGCACCCGGGGTGTATCAATTCACAGAATCTAGCGGAAACTCTAATTTTGATGAAACGAGTCCAGGACCGGGGTCTTATAAATTCACTATTAGGCCAAATCAAAGTATAGCACAAATTATACAAGACATTGTGCTACAAACCGAGGAATATAGAAATATAGACAAGATTGTAGAAAAGTATTGGAAAGATATAGGAAACGCACAGGAATTAGAAGGACAAATAACAAATGAAGAGCTCAAAACAATGATCCCAGATTTTATGGTGCCGTGGTTCAAAATTAAAACTTCTATATACAACACCGAAGCGTTTGATAGAACAACTAAGATGCATGCTAAAATAATACATTTCCAAGTGATTCCATATAGAATACACATATTAAATTTTGCAGTGCCAGGCCTCAGTGGTAGTCCATCATGGAATAGGAAAGCATTAAAAGCCTACAAATACATTTACACAGGAGAAAATACTCAAATATTAGATTTAAAAATTAATTACAATTATGGATTTTATCAGGCAGCATTATTGGATGGATCTAGGAAAGATGCTCAAACTGCTAGAGAGGTAAAAGATTTATCATTGGTACAATATGCTAGACAATTTGGTAACAAATCACTAGACTACCCAGAGGAGATGTTGCCAATGAGGAAATATCCAACCACAGTGAAGAACGAAGACGTATCCACAGAAGACAGAGGCAGCAGGACACAGGTAGACGGATTCATGGAATATCTAACCAATCCTTTAGCAGACATGGTGAATGTAGAGATGACTATAATGGGAGATCCTGCATTCATAGGACAGGAAAACTATCTACCTATAGAAAGAAAAACCACGGCAACTGAGAACGGCGGAGGTCAAGTATCAGAGCAAGTGCCAAGATACAAAGGACTTTATTGGGATAAAAATTTAGGATGTTTTAATTATGATCAAGCAGAGGCATTCGTCACTTTAGATTTTAGATTTCCTACAGATATAAATGAAAAGAAGGGTGTAATGGATTTTCAGTCAATGGAGAATGTATTTTTTAGTGGATTGTACAGAGTGACTAAAGTAACAAGTAATTTTGATCAAGGAAAATTTACACAAACACTAGCCCTAGTTAGATTTGACCAGCAAGGAAAAGAAATTAATGTTGTGGAAAATATAAAAATATTGTCAGATGCTAAAGAGAAACTGATAAATTCTTTGAGTGGAACATACACATTGACCAACCAAGAGCTTGATGCCAAAACACAGGCAGATAATCAACTCGGAAGTGGAGGAGCATAATGCCAGGCGATACATCAACACCCAATAGACAGAATAGAACTTCTACCTACACAGAGGTCAATCCTGGCCCCTATATCGGCATAGTGAAAGACAACGTGGATCCTTCTAAAATGGGAGGATTACGAGTGCTGATACCCAGTCTATCAGGAGTTAACGAAGGGTTTGCTGGGCAGCTCTATGATGTGCAATACCTTATGCCATTCTATGGTGCTAAGAGTACCAATGCATTGTCTGGCAGCACAGCGGGTGACGTAGCCAAATATGAAGATGGAGCTCATTCTTATGGAATGTGGATGGTGCCCCCAGACATAGACAGTCGAGTGCTGGTTATATTTGTAGAAGGCAAAATTTCTCAGGGTTTTTGGTTTGGTTGTGTACAGGATCCTTTAACCAATCACATGATTCCAGGCATAGCAGCATCGAAAGACACAGTGGGAGAAACATCATCAGAAGATACCACACAAGATCTTAAAAGAGAAATTTATGGCACAGATATAGTGCCAGCCGGAGAAATAAACAGGAAATTATATAATTTTAGTGGAGGAGCAGGAGGCACCGATAGATTAAGGAAACCTATACATCCATTCGCAAATACTCTGAGAGAACAGGGATTGAGCCAAGACACAGTGAGAGGCACTACAACTAGCTCTGCACGTAGAGAGAGCCCTAGCGCCGTGTTTGGAATCAGCACACCAGGAAGAGTAGATCCTGAAAGAAGAAAAGCCAAATTAGGACCGGTAGATGCATTAGAAGACATACCAGTGGTAAGAAATGCTGGACACACTTTTGTAATGGATGACGGAGATGCAGTAGGAGACAATCAATTGATACGATTAAGGACCAGTTCTGGTCATCAGTTATTGATGCATGATACAGCAGGAGTGATGTACCTAGCCAATGCTAAAGGCACTGTATGGATGGAGTTTAGTAACGATGGTGCAGTGGATATCTATGCTCAAAAAGGTTATAACATAAGATCTGGGGGAGACATAAACTTTCACTCAGAAGGTGATATTAATATGTACGCCAATAGGAATATTAAAATTAAAGCCAACGAACATCTAGGAGAAGATCCATTAGATAGAACTATTAAAGGATTTGTCAGCATTGATGGTTCAATTATTAATCAAATAGCCAGCCGAGCAATGAATGTGACAGTGGACAAAGGATACTACAGTCTGCGAACCGGTATGAGCATCTACACACAAGCAGCAGGTGGGCAACAAATACATCAAGCATCAGGACAAGTGCACCTAGTGGGCAGTCAAGTCCATTTTAACAGTATGCCTGCAGATCCAAATCTAGTACAACCTTTGCAAAGAACTGCTTTCAATCAACCATATGGCACAGGAACTGGAGAAGTTCAAGTTCCCGATGTTACTCCTATTCTCAAAGGATCAGTTGGAGTGATGAAACAAGACAGAAGCATACCAGGCATGTCAGGCATGCGAGTGCCAACACATGAACCATTCCTATGGCACTATGACAATTTTAAAGCGTTTTCAGCATCTGGTAAGAGAGAAGATGCCAATGTGCCAGGCACTCTTGGATATGCAGAACAAAGAAATAGAACCAGCACAGTACCTACGGTAAGATTAGGACAATATCAAGCCGACTTAGAAAAATATATTAAGAACACGGTTCCAGGTACCACAGATGTTGCGGCTATACAGAAAGCCACTGCTGATTTTACACAAAACTATTCAAGTATTTTCAACTTATCAGACTCAGGACCACTGGCTATCAGACCATTACTGCCAGGAATCAGTGATGTTTCGAATCAAGTTATTAATAGAATCACAGGCATTGCAGGAGGAGAAGTAGGCAATCTATTCAAAGATCAAATATTTGTGAATCAAGCTGGCACATTGTATACACTTGGAGACATGGGTAAAGTTATTAATAATTTGCCAGGAGGCAATGTTGTTGGCAATCTTGCTGCCACAGCACAAAATGCAGTAAACGCCACTGTTGGAAATGTGATCAATAATGCGATCAGTAGCGGAGTTAACAGTGTAGCCAACACTGTATTTTCTAATAGTAATGTATCTGCAGTTAAAGACTTTTTCCGAGGAGATGGTATAGACACGTATGCTCTCGCAAATGATATGTCTGTAAGCTCTTTTGTAGATCCTCAAGTATTTGGAGGAGGATTGCCAGACCTATTCAAAAATGTTGGAGATATATTTGGACAGGGAGCATTCGGAAACAATGTAATATCTGGTATAAATTTAAGCAATCTATCTCCAGAAGGATTGATACAAGGACTGGGCACAGCAGCAATCAACACCGGCATAAGTATTGTGACAGATCAATTTAGAAATATTATTGGAGGAGAGATTACTTCTTTAACTAATATAACAAGTGTACTGTCAGGAGGAATTGAAAACGTGCTAGGATCTGTGGCATCGAGTGTGGGAGATGTATGGAGTTTTGCACAAGGTGGATTTGCTTTCAGTGATGGCGCTGATATTTTAACAGTAGCAGATTTTGGATTTGGAGGATTTGGGTGGTAGATTATGGCATACGAAGATAAAAATAGCAATAGCAACTTAAGACAAGTGTTCAAAGGTTTCAGTTCACGAGCCGATCAAAACAATTTTAGATTGTACGATTTTGAATTAATCAAACAGGATCTTATCAATAGATTGAGTGTACGCAAAGGCGAGCGAGTGGAAAATCCTGAATTTGGCACTATAATCTATGATTGCATATTTGAACCTTTGACCAATGCTCTAAAACAAGCCATAGCCGATGACATTACACAAAATTTAAATGCTGATCCACGTATTAGTTCATCTGATATCACTGTGAGCGAAACTGAAAAAGGCATTGCTGTACAAGCCACTATAACCTATGTACCCTACAATATTACCGAGAAATTAACATTCTCATTCGACGAAAACTCTCTTTTACGCCTGTCTTAATCTACGCACTTAATAATATCCATAAATATCCGTGTATTAAACTATGTCCACTACTGATAGACAAAACCGATTGCTTGTAGCCGAAGATTGGCGCAAAATCTATACCAGTTTCCAACAAGCTGATTTTAAATCCTACGATTTTGAGACACTGAGAAGGACCATGATTGCCTATCTTAGAGAAAATTATCCAGATGATTTCAATGATTTTGTTGAGAGTTCAGAATACATTGCGCTGATAGATCTTATTGCGTATATTGCTCAGAGTTTGAGTTTTCGAGTGGATTTAAATGCTCGAGAAAACTTTTTAGAAACAGCTTCTAGAAGAAACAGCATACTGAGATTGGCACGATTAATCAATTACAATGCCAAAAGAAATCTTCCAGCCACAGGACTTTTAAAATTTCAATCAGTGTCTACCACCCAGGATGTTCGAGACAGCGGTGGCAACAGTCTAGCCAACGTTACAATTGTGTGGAATGATTCTACCAATGCTAACGCTAGAGAACAATTTATTACTATATTGAATGCAGCCAATGTGTCCGGTCAATTAATTGGAAAACCCAAAGAGTCGGGCAACATTGGTGGAATTAAGACAGAGACTTATATGGTGAATACCACTAATACAGACGTACCAGTATTCACATTCACTAGAGGCATAAGTGGAATAGCAAGAAACTTTGAAATAGTGCCAGCCACAATATCCGATTCAGAATCTATCTATGAACAAGCACCAGTGCCAGGCACAGGATTCACTTATGTTTATAGAAATGATGGAGCAGGTGACTCTAGTCCTAACACAGGATTTTTTGCTCTACTGAAACAAGGATCGTTGGCCAATCTTGAATTTTCTATAACTCAACCCACAACCAACTATGTTCAATCTATCAATGTTAACAACATCAACAACATCGATGTGTGGTTGTATGAGTTAGATGATTTTGGACAGATAGAAAAATTTTGGACCAAGGTACCCGATCTCAGTGGTAACAATGTCATCTATAACAGTTTAAATGCAGATGTTAGAGACATCTACAATGTTGTCACTAAAACCAATGACGCAGTGGATCTTGTGTTTGGAGATGGCAACTTTTCTAACATACCATCGGGAAGATTTAGAGCATACTACAGAACCAGTGCCAATTCAAATTTCTCAGTTCAACCAGCCGACATGCAAGGCATATCATTCAGTATGTCCTACACAGATGTCAATGGAGGAGAACAGACATTAACAGTCACAGCATCTCTACAACAGAGTATCTATAATGCTGCTGCAACAGAGAGCAACGACAGTATCAAAACCAAAGCACCACAGGTATATTATTCTCAGAATAGAATGATCACAGCAGAAGATTATAATGTGGTTCCTCTATCAGCATCACAGGAAATTATTAAAATAAAATCAGTAAACAGAAGTGCCAGCGGTATTAGTAGAGCCAAAGAGATCATAGATCCCACAGGAGCATACAGCAATGTATCAGTATTTGCTGATGACGGAATACTTTACAGAGAAGAGAGCACACCAGAATTTACTTTTACATTTACAAATAGAAATGAGATATTAGACGTAATTAATCGATTGGTAGAACCAACATTGTCTTTATCTTCTGCTAGACAATTTTATTATATCAAGTATGACAGAAGAGATCTTAGTGCTTTAAATGCCTCTTGGGTCAGCACAACCACAGGCACCAATACTAACACAGGTTATTTTACAGCTGGTGGACCATTAGCAGTGGGAGATTTTGCAACCACTAATTTAAAATATGCTAAACCAGGAGCTCTAATTAAATTTACATCGCCAGACACAAGAAAATTTTTAAACGGCAAATTAGTATCTGCAAGTACAAACCTAGCACAGGATAGACAGTGGAGTAAAATTGCTGCAGTGGTAGGAGATGGTGCTAACGGAGGAGCAGGCAATCTAGAAACAGGAATAGGACCAATTACATTAAATGATATAGTGCCTGAAGATGCTGAATTAGCATCAGTTATTCCTCAATTCGTAACTGTATTTGATACTGCATTGAAAACAGATTTGCAAGATAGAATAGAAATTTATGAAGAGTTTGGTCTACGATTTGATGAAGAAAACTCTGAATGGATAGTAATAACAGGTGCTAATTTAAATTCTTCTGAAGAATTTTCTTTGAACGATACAGGAGATAATACAAACACTAATCAAGATGCTAGTTGGTGGTTTAAATTTACCAACGACGGAAATACATACACAGTAACTTCTAGAGCATTGGATTATATTTTTGAATCAGAAGCAGATAATAAATTTCATTTTGATAGTCAAGAAAGAATATACGATTATATCACAGGAACATCAGTGAAGGACACTGTGAGAGTATTAAAAAGTAACACTGTGCCCAGCACAGGACTAGGCATAGGTTATCCAATTGATTGGCAGATTGTGGACACAGTGGAAGAATCAGATGGATATCAAGATAATAGAAAAGTTAAAGTCGGATTTTATGACAACGACGATGATGGAGTAGTTGATAATCCAGATATTTTTGATATTGTAGTAGAACCAGACGTATCTATCACAACAAAATTTGTATTTTTTGAAAAATATAACAGTTATGACAATATAGAAAGATACAGACCTTATTCAGCTACTAATTTTATAGTTACTTCTTTAGAATCTAATATTACAATACCGGGAGAGTACGAAGATGGACAACTATTTTATTTCTACACAGATGATGTGGTTAAAATCTACAACAGTGAAGCAATAACATTGAACACTACTACAGATTATTATGCTAGAAGAGGCAGAAGTGCTATAGAATTCCTATATAGACACAATGCTGGACAAGGCACTAGAATAGATCCTTCTCAAACCAATATTGTTGATATCTACATGTTAGAAAGATCTTATGATCAGTTATATAGAACATGGTTATCTCAAGGTGGCACAGAACCTGCACCATCCACATCAGATCAATTAAGAATTTCTTACTCAGGAGTATTGAATCCATTAAAAGGATTATCAGATCAAATAGTATACCATCCAGTGAAATACAAAATATTATTTGGATCCAAAGCAGAAGAACAATTCCAAGCCACATTCAAAGTGGTTAAAAACTCTCTAACCAATGTGACCAATGCAGTTATCAAAACTCGAGTTATACAGGCTATAAATGAATTTTTTGCTCTAAATAATTTTGATTTTGGAGATACTTTTTATTTCACAGAGTTAGCTACTTACATACACAATCAATTAGCACCAGATCTATTAACAGTGGTTATAGTACCCAATCAAAACGAACAAGCATTTGGATCATTATTCCAAATCAGTGGTGCTGCAGATGAAATTTTTATCAGTGGAGCGACTGTGGATGATGTTGTAATCATTGATGCTATAGGTGCCAATCAGTTAGCAGCTAGCGGTACAGTTGTAACTAGTACTACTGGTACCACTACCAGCAATAGATCAACATCGGCAGTATCATCAGTTACCACAGGAAAATCTGGATCAAGATCCAACACAGGCAGTAGCGGAACAGGATACTAGAGATGGCTGATTCACCTATCAACAGCACAACTAATTACGAAGTTGTTACAGACAGTAACGGTGTGACTCTGAGAAGATCCATAGCTCATCTGCCATCGTTCTATAGAACAGACAATAATCATAGATTTTTAACCAGCACTTTAGATCAATTAATACAACCAGGCAAATTAACAAGATTAGATGGCTATGTTGGTCGTCAATATTCTTATACTAGACAAGCAGCTGACAGTTATATCGAAGCAACCAGCGAGGACAGAGCCAATTATCAATTAGAACCTGCTGTGACCTACACAGACAAAGATACATCTTCTATCAATCCAGAAGACCAAGTTAAATTCACAGCCACCTATGATGATTATATTAATCAAATAAAATTCTTTGGTGGCAATGTTGATAATCATGATAGACTTAATAAAGAGATAGTGTATGCATGGAATCCTGCAGTAGACTTTGACAAATTAATCAATTACAGAGAATACTATTGGTTGCCAGAAGGTCCAAATCCCATTTTAGTTTCTAATAACGGTACAAATTCAGTTACTGAGATATCAGTGGATCATGTGGGCAACACTGCTTATACTTTCAGCACATATGATGGTGTACAAAATCCCACAATAACATTATACAGAGGTAACACTTACAAATTTGTATTAGATGTAGACGGTCATCCTTTCTATATTATGACCGAACCATTTACCACGGGCATAGCCGAGGATGGCAGCACATCAGTGATTTATTCTTCAGCTGTGTCAGGCAATGGCACTGAGGTTGGTATTTTAACTTTTACGGTACCATCAGATGCACCAGACATATTGTATTATCAGTGTGGCAATCACCAAGCAATGCAGGGTATTTTAACAATTAAAACTATCACTGCTGTAACAAAAATAGATGTAGAGCACGAGATAGTAGGCACAAAGAATTATATCATGTCTTCAGGAATAAAACTGAGCAATGGTATGAAATTAAAATTTATTGATAATGTGACCAGTGCAACATATAAAAATAAAGAATTTTATGTGGAAGGAGTGGGCGATCATATTACTCTAACAGATACTGCTCGATTAATCACACCAGAATCTTATTCTGCAGAGACCACAGAATTGTATGACACAGTGACTTACGATAGTAGACCTTATGCAATCAGTTTTTATAGACCCGAAACACCCGATTATATCACAATCAAAAGAGACAGTCCAGATAACAATGCATGGAGTAGATATAACCGATGGTTTCATAAATCAGTAATAAAAACATCAGACGATGTTAATGGTAATATTACCGCTTTATTAGAAACAGCTAGAGCCAAAAGACCCATAATAGAATTTGACTCAGGCATACAATTATATGATCACGGAACAGAAGGATTAAACTCTGTGGCCTTGATTGACACAGTGACCACAGATGTGTTCTCCACAGTGGTCAACTCTTCAGGATACATTGTGGACGGTATTTCTTTAGCACATGGCATGAGAGTATTATTCACAGCAGACACCGATTCAATAGTTAAAAATAGAATTTATAAAGTGAATTTTGTCACAGTGGGAGGTAACTCAGTAATAAATCTTACGCAAGAAGCAGATGGCATACCACAAGATGGTCAAACTGTGTATGCAGAGTTAGGAGCAAACTACCAAGGAAAAACTTTTTATTACAGTGAGTCTGAAAATGCATGGCAGCAAGGACAGACAAAAACAGCTCTAAATCAAAAACCTTTATTTTCTTTACAGGATAATAATGATATAAAATTTAATGATCAAACAGTGTATCAAAATTCTTCTTTTGCAGGTGCTGCTGTTTTTGAATATAAAATTTCAGAAACTTCTCCTGTGGATACAGTGTTAGGATTGAGAGTAAAATACAACACTATCAATAATGTGGGAGATATTACTTTTACTTCTGATCTTGGATCGGGATCATTCACTTATAAGAGTGGAGACAAAGTGATATCTAAAAATTTTGGCACAGGTCATGTGCATTATATTATCAGTAGAACAGAAAATGAAGCCAAAACATCTTGGATTAAACGACTTGAAGACAGCAAACAACGAGTAATAAGAACATTCATTGTTGAAGCTAATGAATTAAGATTATTTCCTATCGATGTATTTGCGAACAGTGTGGAATTGGAAGATTTAGATGTACATGTAGATGTTAACTCTAAAGTACAGAATCTAAACACAGATTATACATTAGTAGATGGAACCACAAACAAATATATAAAATTTTCATATGATCTTTTGGTGGGAGACATAGTTAAAATACAATGTTACAGTGCAGCCAAAAGAGTTGTCGGCAAAGGTTTATATGAAATACCAGAAAATTTATCAGTCAATCCGTTCAACGAGCAGTTGAAAGATTTTACCTTTGGACAAATATTAAATCATGTGCATGATATAAATGAAAAGAATGTTGAACTAACAGGAGATATACCTGGAGACAGTAATTTACGAGATTTGCCTGATGTAAGAACCAAAGGTGGAACCATAATACAACATTCAGCACCATTGCCTCAAGCTATGTTCTCATTAATAGATCAGAATGCCAATGCGATTTCTGCTATAGAATATTGTTCTTTAGAATATCAAAAATTTAAAGAAGGATTTCAATCTAATATCGATATTGGACGGTCCTATGAAGGAGATCCTGCTGCAGCAGTGGACGAAATAATCAAAACCATGCATGGTGATCGCGGAATCAGTTTTCCATTCTTCTATGAAGACATGATAGGTTACGGAGAAAAAGTCAGCACAAGAACATACACAGTACAAGACAGCACAGAAACAGAGTACGCTATTGACAGTCAGTTTGATATCAATGTTTCCAGCAATCGAGCAGTCTATGTTTACCTTAACAACACACAATTATTACAAGGTTACGATTACACTTTTAGTGAAACCGAAGATAGTGTGAATATAACTGCTGCTCTCGTTGAAGGAGATGTGATTAAAATTAAAGACTACAGTGATACCACAGGCAGTTTTGTGCCACTAACACCAACAAAGGTGGGAATATATCCTCGATTTAAACCAGAAAAAATTCTTGATGACACATATTTAGAATCAACCTACGTGATAGTGGGACACGATGGCAGCAAGACAGTGGCGTATGGAGACTACAGAGACGATATCTTATTAGAATTAGAGAGAAGAATTTATAACAATTGTAAAATTGTTTATGATTCAGCGTTATTGCCAGAAACAGAGGTGAGACCTTCTGGATTTACACAGGGAGATTATACTATAGGTGAAATCAATAATATTTTAAGTTACGATTTCTATTCTTGGGCAGGTAGAAATGCTGTGGACTATCAAAAGAATGAGATATATGATGATTCTAATGCTTTTACTTTTAATTACAGCAGCAATAAAGATTCTGTAAACAGCGAATATCTACCAGGACACTGGAGAGGCATATACAATTATTTCTATGACACGGATCGACCACACACTCATCCTTGGGAAATGTTAGGACACAGTGAAAAACCCACGTGGTGGGAAGATACCTATGGTCCAGGACCATACAGCTCGGGCAACGAATTGTTATGGAATGATCTAGCAGCAGGCTATGACAGCGGCAAAGAATCAGCTGATCCTAGATATGTCAGATCAGACTTGTTAAATTATCTACCAGTGGACGAGAATGGACAATTGCTATCACCTATAGATTCAGGATTGATAGACAATTACGTATCAGCAGGTATTAATAAAGTATGGAAATTTGGAGATCACTCGCCGACAGAAACTGCTTGGAGAAGAAGTGCTCAATATCCTTTTGCTGTAATAAAATTATTAGCATTAACTCGACCAGCAAAATTCTTTGGATTATTTTTTGATAACAGTAGATTGGGTTTGAATGTTTCAGGTAATGTTATTGACAGTGACACAGAAGTGGCACAGAATATACGCACAGCCAAATATCATTTGGAAACATCAACAGATAATGAAACCGGCACAACCACTCGTTATATTACCGGAGGATATCAACCGTTTGTTGTGAACTATCTAATTAAAAATGGATTAGATCCAGCAGTATTTTTCTATGATAAAATGAAAAATCTCAATGTACAATTAGCATACAAATTGGGAGGATTCACAGACAAACAAAATTTAAGAATATTAACAGACAGTGTTAGTCCAGGATCCACAGCTGGCTCACAGTTTATACCAGATGAGAACTATAAAATACTATTTAGAATCAGTAATCCAATAAACACATTTGAATATTCAGGAGTGCTGATAGAATTAAACACAGCCACCACAGGAGATGGCAGCACACTGGAAGGCGGATACAAAGTTATTGGTTATAACACAATCAAACCATATTTTAAAATATTTGAACCATTAAAAAATGGCAACAGTTATTCCATTGAAGCAGGCAATGCTCGAGCAACCATTTACAAGGATTATGGAAATGTAGAAAAAGTTGTAACCTATGGCACAGTGTTCAAAGATGTCCAATCGGTAGTGAATTTCCTAACAGGATATGGAAAATATTTAGAATCACAGGGATTTGTTTTTGATAAATTTTCTAGAGAATTAAAAGAAATTGCCAATTGGGAGATGTCATCCAAAGAATTCTTATATTGGACAAGACAAGGATGGGCTCCAGGATCGGCTATTACACTAAGTCCAGGAGCTGAAGGATTTCATCTCTCAACCAAAGACAGTGTGATAGGAAGATTAAAGAATCTACAGGGAGAATACACAGTATTAGATTCTGCTGGTAGTACAGTTAACAGCAAATCAATTAGTACAAAACGCATAGGAACCACTTTTGAAATAATCAGCAAATTTCCAGAATCAGGCATATACAATATCACAATGAATGCTGTACAGAAAGAACACATTCTATTATTTGACAATATCACAGTGTTTTCGGATATTTTATTACAGTTAGCAACAGGATTCCGTCAACAGAGATTCCGATTAATTGGTTGGAAAACTGGAGACTGGAACGGTGATTATTATTCTCCAGGATTTGTTTTTGATGAAGCTCAAGTAGCAGCATGGACAGCTAATACTGATTATCAAATTGGCGATACAGTAGAATACAATGCTAAATTTTACACTTCTAAAGTTAATCATAATTCTGGAAACACGTTCGAATCAGATAAATGGCAGAAGAAGAAAGAAAAACCTGCTGCACAATTAATACCTAATTTTGATTATAAAATTTCTCAGTTTAATGATTTTTATAACTTAGAGAGCAATAATTTTGATGAAGGTCAACAGAGATTGGCTCAGCATCTTACAGGATATCAATCTAGAAGTTATCTAGACAATCTTTTCCTTAACGACGTTTCTCAATACAAATTCTATCAAGGATTTATTAGAGAAAAAGGTACTCTTAATGCTATTAATAAATTGGTTAAAGCAAAATTTTATGGAGAAAATATTGATCTTACTATCTATCCTGAATGGATGATTCGAGTGGGAGAATTTGGAAACACAGATAATAAAAAATTTGTTCAGATTCGTATGCCTGACGATACATTTACTAATAATATACAGAGCATAGAAATATTAGACAATGTATCAGACTCGTTGGATTGGGAAAAATCTGTTAGAGTACTTACTTCTGAATTATATAATAAAACTATAGAATATAACAGTCAAGAAACTTTCTCTCTGTATGATTACACTGAAGAAGGTACAGATAAAGACACAGTTCAAAAATTTAAAACAGCAGGATATCCTAGATTACTTGATGTGGATCACACTGCTTTTACGTCTACGGATCTGCTGAATCTTGATGTATCTTCTATAACCAAAAACGATCTAGTATGGGTAGCAAAAAAAGATAACAATGATTGGGACGTATTAAGATTGACATCCACAGTTTTAAAAATTATTGCCATGCGATCCATTAACAATGCTACTCAATTAGAAGTGATACTAACTGGCAATCATGATTTTGTGGCAGGCGATTATTTCTCAATACTAAACAGTCAAAGCACACAATTAAATGGAGTGTATAAAGTATACAGCACACCTACCACAGCATCATTGATATTCAATTACAACAAATCGAATAGAATATCCAGCACAGTGGTATTATCAGATCAATCTACTATAAACACCTATGGTAACATTTACAAATGGGTCAGCGTGAGATTTGACAGCATGGACAATGTTAATGACCGAATACCTTATAGCGTTTACAGAGATGTGGACACAGCAAATTTTGTTAATGGTGATAGAGTGTTTGCTGACAACAGTACGGGCAAATGGGCAATATATGAAAAAACAGATCCATACGAAACAAAATTATTGTTATCCCCAGATTCTGTAAACGAGCAATATTTTGGTTATCAAATAGTTGCTAGAAATGATAGTAGAACATTAATAGTAGCATCGCCAGGTGAAGGTCAAGGACATATACATTTTCTCTATAGAGCAGAAAATCAACCAGGAAATTTATTCTCTTCTACCAGCAGTTATGAAATGAATGACGGAAATGATGCTACATCTCGTTTGGGAGAAACTTTAACAATTAGCACTGATGAAAATTACATTGCAGCAGGAGCTCCTTACACTAATACATTAGCAAATGACGGCAGTACCAGACACGAAAATGCTGGATTAATAAAGATTTTTGCATGGAATAATGTAGACAAAAATTATTCTTTCTACAACACTGTGTTACCACCCACTGATGATAGCTCTACATTGATAGATATGAATTATGGATGGGCCTGTGCCATAGCAGAACCTTCAGATGCCAGCACAGTTTCAACTAGACCAAAATTTCTTTTTGCGTCAGCTCCTGGACTAAACAACAATTCAGGAGTGGTATATGTGCATACTCTACAAAAAGATCTAGCAGACAGTACCATACCTGTATGGAGACAAGATTCTGCGATATACAGTACAGAATCAGGATCAGGCAAAAGATTCGGTCACAGATTAGCAGTCAACGATAATGCAGATATAATAGCAATCAGTAGTGTTGCTCCAGGCACTGCTGGACAGGTAGAAATATTTACAAAGAATAGTGTGAATGATGATGGCAGCAGCATAGAAGATGGCAGTACCAAACATATTTTTACTCATAGACAAACATTGAAAGGTGTAAATGCAGATGGTAGCACTCTAAACACCGCGTTTGGAGAAAGTATTTCTATGAGCATCAACGGAGAATTGCTCGTAATATCTGCTCCTGGAAAAGATCAAGGAGAGCAAAATGATGCTGGAGCAATCTATATCTATAAATGGAACGCTGATGGATCAACAAATACCTATACTCTACAACAGACTATTGTAGCTCCAGAGTCTTCTACTAATATGAGATTTGGATCCACAGTGCAAATTAATAGAGCAAATAATAGAATAGTGATAGGAGCTGAAAAATTTGGAAATAATAGAAGTATGCTTTTTGATAACGGAGCCACAACGTTTGATTTAGGAGATACAGATATAGTGGATCTTAACATAGGATCTGGAGGAGTGTTTACTGCTACAAAATATGATACAGAATTTGTAATAGATGACAAATTAGTTACAACGAATGTAGATGCCAATGACGATTTTGGCAGAGGAATATTCATAACAGACACAACAGTGTTTGTAGGATCACCTCAGGATGATGTTTTAACAAACGATGGCAGCACATATAGACTAGATGAAGGAACTGTAACAATATTTGATCTTAAAGTGAGAAATTCTTATGCATGGACGGCATTGTCTACTGAAACAAATCTTGTTAATGATAAAAAAGTAGATTCTTCTTTTATTTTTGATAGTGCAAATAATGAAATAATTGATTATTTAGATTACTATGATCCTGTCAAAGGCAGAATACTGGGTATAGCCGACAGAGAAATTAACTACAAAACTGAATGGGATCCAGCAATATACAATATCGGAACCAAAGATAAAACTGTCAATACAAAAACAGCATGGGGTGAAGAGCATGTGGGTGAAGTTTGGTGGAATATGAGCACTGTAAGGTGGGTTTGGTATGAACAACACGGTTTAGAATATCAAACTAAAAATTGGGGCAAATTATTTCCAGGATCATCAGTGGACATATATGAGTGGGTAGAATCAACTCTGTTACCATCTGAATGGAATCTGAGAGCAGACACAGTGCCGGGATTATCACAAGGAGTCTCTGGAAAACCTCTACATCCAGACAATACAGTTTTTACAGTGAAACAAAAATACAACACTATTTCTGATAGTTTTGTTAATTATTATTATTTCTGGATAAAAAATTCTGTATTTTTGCCGGCAAAAAATAAATCAGCCACAGAAAGAAAGAACACTACAGCATACGTGTCCAATCTAATAGAGAATCCATTAGCATCAGGAATAAAATATTATGCTATCACAGGAACAAACTCATTAATAACTTTTAATGTTAAAAATAGTTTAACTAATGATAATACAGTTCTTAATATAAATTATAAAAATAATAATAATGAAGACACAGCACACAGTGTATGGAAATTAATTAGAGAAGGTGACAAAGATGATAGTCCAAATGCATTATTAGAGAAAAAATGGTGGGACAGTCTTGTGGGCAAAGATACGTCAGGCAACGAAGTACCAGATCTAACATTGCCAATCAACCAACGATACGGAAATAGTGTTAGACCTAGACAGAGCTGGTATGTGGATAGATTTGCTGCTCTAAAAGAAATCGTAGATTACAGTAACAGCGTACTAAAAACAAAAGAATTAGCCAACAGTATCAGTTACGCAAATTTAAATTCAGCAGATCCAGAACCCACAGAAGCTTCAGGCGAATGGGATCGTAGAGTTGAAAGTTACGCAGATTTAACATACATCGATACTAGAGATATCAGCGGCATAATTGATGTATTAGTAGCTAGCGATGAAGAAAACAGCAAAGGTTCTTGGGCAATCTATAACTGGAATCTTACAGAATGGATAAGAACGAAAGTACAGACATATAAGACGAGCACTTATTATAGTCTAGCTGATTGGTATGCTGATGGATATGACACAAACACTGTGATTGACAAACAGGTTAACTATCAGTATGAAGTTGAGACTATAGATTTAGAAATTGGAAGAATTGTAAAAGTATTAAGAGCCGACACAGGCGGTTGGAAATTATTTGAACAAACTGCAGAAGGATTAAAAAATGTTGCCACACAAAATGGTACAATACAATTATCCAAAGCTCTGTATGACTATACTATTAAGAACACAGGATTTGATGCTGATGATACATTTGATGCTAATTTCTTTGACCAAGAACCCACAATTGAAACCAGAAATATTTTAACAGCTCTAAGAGATGATATATTTGTGGGAGATCTAAAAATAGAATACAATAATATATTCTTTATTGGATTAAGAAAAGTATTAGAAGAACAATTATACGTGGATTGGTTGAATAAATCTTCGTTTATAAACGTAACCAACAGTCTAAGACCATTAGATCAGCGTAAGACTTATAGAGTGGGTAACGAAAACTTTGTAGAAGATTACATCAATGAAGTGAAACCTTTTCATACCAAGATAAGAGAATATAGATTAGGATATACCACTACAGAAACACAAGATGGAATCAACACAGACTTTGATCTTCCAGCATTTTATGATGGCACTCGCATTAGGAATGTAGACGTGTCGGCAGATGTAGCATTAATGGCAAGTTACCCTTACCGTTTCTGGAGAGACAATTATAAAAAATATGTGGATTCTATTGTGGTAACCAAAGGTGGTAGTGGATATATCACTGCTCCTACAGTTACACTAGTTGGAGGAACAACCAAATCAGTGGGACCGTTCACAGTGTTGGGTAGAAGTAACAGTGGACCAACATCAGGACAATCAGGATATTTTTATCCATTGTACACAGCAGCCGCAGATGCTGATCTAGCAGACAGTCAAGAGGGCGGAACAGGTACTAGCTCATTATTCACATTCAATGAATACCCAAGCATAGAGTTTTATATGCCAGACTCTGATCAAAATACAGCCATCACAGATAGACCTACAGGATATGAAGTTTATACCACAGCAGACAATACTCAAGCCACAGCAAGAGCGATAATACAGAATGGATCTGTGACAAGAATACAACTATTAACACCAGGCAGTAACTACACAGCCACACCACGAGTAGTATTAACAGGCGGAGGTTCTGGAGGAGTTACACCAGCAGATGCTGCTCGAGCCTATGCCAATTTAAGGAATGATCTTGTGAGAGATATCTCTACCACAATCAAATTTGACCGAGTACAATCCACAGCCACAGTGTTGGATTGGGTAGCAAATACAGCCTATGCATACAATGATCTAATTAGATATGAAGACGGATTCTATAAAGTTAACAGTGGATTTACCAGCACAGAAGATTTCGATAACGGATTAACATATCTAACAAAATTGCGAGGCGATGAACCTTACATTACTGCTGCTGAAAGAACTCTAGGATTGTACCAACCAGATGCTGGCATGCCAGGCAACGAGTTATCTCAAGTGATGACAGGAGTAGACTACGGCGGAGTTATGGTTACAGGATTAGCATTCAACAGTGGACAGGGTTGGGATAGATCGCCATGGTACGATAATCCTTGGGACACATATGGTTTAAGCCGAGTGAAAACATTCTATGGAGATGGTAGCTCTACAGCATTTACATTTGCAACTGCTCCGAGTGCGACCGATGTATACACTGTATACATAAATGGTGTGAGACAAACGTCACTGGTATTCCGAGGCGATGGATCTACCAAAACTTTCACAGTTATACCTGATGACAGCTCTGTGGTTGGCAACGGCGATGAAATACAGTTTATACCTTTTGATGATGACGGAGTACTAACACCCACAGATGATAAAACTCTAGATTCATTGATCAGCGGTGGTCTTTTTGGATCAGCGGTGGGAATAGCACCGTCGGATATTATATTAGAAGGAGATGGATTCATAACACCAGAAACCAGCTATGCTCCAGAAGAGAATGTGCCAGGTTCAATGTTTGACACTGTGGATATCAAAGTTTATACCACACCAGAGTCCGGCGTGCCGTTTATTGTGAACAAAAATTATATCGGTGATGGTTTAACTCTAACTTATAACATAGGACAATATCCAGGAACAGATGATTCAGTGATAGTGACTGTGGATGGTCAAACCATGAGGCAGAATGACGAATACACAGTAGATGCTGCTGCAAAAACTATTACTTTTTTATCAACACCGGTAAGTGGCAGCAAGATATCTATCAAGAGTTTTGCTGTGTCTGGAAGTAATTACATGGTATTGAACACTTTCATTGGAGACGGATCCACAGCATCATTCACAACATCTGCTAGAGAGACTTTCCAATTGGACAGTGCGGCCAGCCAACTATATGTCACTGTAGATGGTCAACCCACAACAGCATACAATTACACAGTATCAGGCAAATTAATCACAATAACATTACATACTGGTGATGGATCTACTCTGTTGCCTCCAGCAGCAGGCAAATTAATACAGATATCATCATTCAATCAACCTGCGGGCAGTGGTAGAGCTTATGCTGAAGTTAGAAGTGAGCAGTTGACACACGATGGTACCAACAGATATACTTTGACATATCCTGCAGGTGCTATTGGACCATATTCAGGATTGACGCTTTTAGAAGTAGGCGGAAAAATATTGAGAGGACCAGACAATACCTACTATGCAGGCGATGGCAGCACCACAAGTTACAGTCTAGGCACAGATCCTGCCAACACAGTAACAGTAGCCAATGAAGTAGAAGTTTATGTCAACGGTTCTAAAAAATATCAGTTCACAGATTACACAGTGAATATCGGTACACAACAGATACAGTTTGTGTCTGCTCCAAGTGGTACAGATGTTATTGCTGTGTCTGTACTATTGGATAATCATTATTACAACGAAGGATCAGATGTGATATTAAAACCAACACAACTGGCTGCTGATGGAATATCTTTGTCATCTGGAGATATATTTGTGGCCATAACATTTAACAATGCTGTGGGAATGAATCAAAGAAGAGAAACGTTTGCTGGTGTTGTGTCAGGAGAATTCTATCTAGAATATACGCCTCTTAACAGTGATTATGTGTTTGTATGGTTAAATGGAGAATCATTGACACAAGGATACAACTTCCTTTTAAATGGTAATAAAATAACCATAGGTGGAATTACTGTATCAACAACAGACAGAATAGACGTGATGTATTTTGCTGCGGAGAGTGCAGTTAATGCTACAGGATTCCGAATATTCAAAGATATGTTGAACAGAACCTTCTTCAAAAGAATCAGTGCTGATAATACCACAACATTGGCTGCAGCACTGGCAGATGATGCTATATCAATTACAGTGGCAGATGGTAGCGTATTAGCATCTCCTCCGGGTGGATCGGTACCGGGAGTCATATTCATAGACAAAGAAAGGATTGAATACTTTATCAAATCCGGCAACACTCTATCTCAATTGAGAAGAGGCACACTAGGTACAGGTATAAAAGTACACGCAGCAGGCACACAAGTAGTGGATGCTTCAGGTTCTCAAACTGTGCCTTACGCAGAAACAGTTTACACAAAAACATCTATGGGAGATGGTAGCACCAGTATGTTCCCTACCACAATTGCAGCAGCAACACCATATGAATTGGATGTGTTTGTGGGAGGTCGAAGATTGCCATACATGAGCGAAGATGGCAGCACTGTGAACTACACAGTGGATGGCAGTACTGCAAATGTGGCACTTACTGATGCACCAGCAGCAGATGTACAGGTAAAAATCGTACAAAAACGTGGAGTAGTATGGTATACTCAAGGAGCGGGCACTGCAGCCGATGGTAAAGGACTGCAAAAATCAACAACTAATCAAGCAAAATTCATAGCAGGAGAACCAACAAATGTACCTGAATAAATACAACGCAATGACAGAACAAGAAAATAACAAAAATACTCAGCAAGAGCAGAACAATAAAAAGCCACAGGATCATTCCGGCATTAAAATGGAAGGACATATTAAAATATGGGATCCTTCTACAGGTGAAGTTATTGTGGACAAAAGAAATGCTATTCATTATGAGAACATGAGCATAGCATTGGCTAACAGTCTTGCAAATAAGAGCACAGGATTCGTTCATGAAATGGCATTCGGTAACGGTGGAACCACAGTGGATCCCACAGGTATTATAACATATCTAACACCCAACACCACAGGAACCAATGCATCACTGTATAATCAAACCTATTACAAAGTTGTGGATGATAATTCAGCTACCAACAAAGACACTACCAGAAACAAAATGGAGATTCGTCACACTGCGGGAAACAAATACACAGACATAGTGGTAACTTGCACACTGGATTACGGTGAACCCACAGGACAAGAAGCATTTGATAACACAACCAATTTTAATGGTGATTTCGTATTTGACGAGTTAGGATTAAAATCTTGGGAAGGCACAGAAAATGGAACATCTAATAAATTATTGACTCATGTGATATTCCATCCTGTACAAAAAAGTTTAAACAGACTGATACAAATTGATTATACTTTAAGGATACAATCGTTAACAACATTTACGGAATAAAATAAATGGCTTATACAGTTAACAAATCTAATACTGCAGCATCGCCCAATCAGTACACAGTACAAGATTCTATTTTGAATACACAAACAGATCTAGAATTTGTGGGCAAAGGTTATGCTGGATACGGAGAAGTAATTGCAGAAAATTTTCTACACCTACTAGAAAACTTTTCTAACACTTCAGCTCCAGGAAAACCCATCAAAGGTCAGTTATGGTATGATGAATCATCTGCAAAAATAAAAGTTTACACAGGATCTTCGTTTCAACCAGTGGGTGGAGCAACCTATTCATCAGTGGCACCGGCAGGATTGAATGCAGGAGACCTTTGGATTGACAGCGACACGCAACAATTATTCTTTAATAATGGAGCTGCAAACGTACTGGTAGGACCACCAGCTTCTTCAGGAACAATAAACGGTTTCGTTTACAGCACCATATCAGACAGCAGTGACAATGAAAGAAACATCACTAGAGTTTTCAACAGTGATGTGCAGGTAGCCATAATCAGTGATACCAGCTTCACACCCAAAGTGGCAATATCAGGTTTCGCTACTATTACAAAAGGTATAAATTTATCTACTGTTGTAACAGGATCAAAATTTACAGGCACAGCCACAAACTCAGATGCATTGGGAGGAGAAGCTGCTGGATCATATCTTAGAATTGACGGCGCAAGTACCAGCTCCACTACAAGATCTTTATCAATAATAAATGATGTAGGATTGACCATAGGAGCAGACAGTGATTTTAGAATATTGATAGATCCGCTAGGAGTTCACATGCAGAATAACACAGTGGACGAAGACATAATATTTAGAGTGAACGATGGTGGAGTCGTTACCACAGTAATGACACTAGATGGAACCACAGCTCGAGTAGGAATTGGAACCAGTTCTCCTACAACTAAATTAGATGTAGTAGGCACAGTGAATGCTACTGCCTTCACAGGACCTATCACCGGAACAGTAAATTCTTCTGAAATTAATATTCTAGCTTCTGGTACATTGGTATTTGAAGGATCTTCGGATGATATCTATGAAACTACACTAACAGTGGCAGATCCCACAGCTGACAGAACAATAACTTTACCAAATAGATCAGGCACAGTGATAACGTCAGGAGATTCAGGCACTGTAACTGCTGCAATGTTAGCCAGTACGGTAACTTTGCAAATATTAGATTCTACAGGAACGGTATTAAAAACCATCTACGGCGCGGGTGCTTAATACTGTATGGAAAATATTGTATTAATTGACAGCAATAACAAATACATTTATAATATTATAGAGAGACTATAAAAATGGCAGTTCGTAAACCTTTATATTATGATAGCGGAAATCTAAGAGAGATGACCGATGAGCAGATAGCTCAAATCAAAGCTAGAATGTTCTGGTCATACGTGTCAAATCCTTCTGTGGCACTAACAGTGGTTAACTCAGGTGGCACTCTAGGCACTATAACAGATACTAGATTACAAGCGGGAGCAGTCAGTACAAGTGCTTCTTCAACTCCAACAGAAGCAGAGACGGCTGAACCCAGCATAGTGAATGTGGCAATTGCTAGAATACAACAGACCATAGCATCAGATCCAAATCCTGCTACCACGCCCACACAATACCCTGCCTACTACACAGCAGATGGCAACGTTAGAGCAATGAATCTACAGGACATGTATGATACTTTTGCTATAGAAGTTTTCGACGGTGGATGGACGGCTGCAGATGGATCCACAGTATTTCCTTCATTGCTTGCTGCAGAAATATACACCATACATACAACCACTTCCTTAACAGGTTACACAGCAGTGCCAGGACCAGATGGCAGCACCATAATACCGATATTCTCAGACACTCGAGCTGATGTAGCAGCTTATGATGCAGGAAACATACCTGAAGATCAAGACCAACCAACCACCATACAAGATTATTATTTGTTAAAAAAAGATATTCCTGCTCTACCTGCTCTGCCTTCAATGGTTAGAGTCAATACTGACGGCAACGTGGTTGCCATGACAGGTGCAGCCATAGACACTGCTATAGGAGCAGCAATTAGATATTTGATACAGGCTGAAACAGGATATAAAATACGTTACGAGTATGGAGTGAATGGGTCAGGCACAGGTACACCAGTTGGGTCGGCCATGACTGACAGTCGTTTGGATGGTTCAGGCAATTATCAAACTCTATATGTTGGAGCAGATGATTACAGAGCTCAAGAATTTCCTGATGGTTCTCAACAGGTAATCAATGTATACACTTTAAAAGCAAGAGTGGATTAATGAATTTAGATAAAGGAAAGTTTATTAATGCAGTATTTGCCAGCAGCAAAAAGAAATTAATTCTAGCAATTTGGCAAGACATCGAAACCAAACAACAGCACGAAATAGCAATAGAAACAGATCTTAACAATAAAATGTATGTTAAATTATTAGAAACTTTCACCACAGACGAGATTTCTACAATGACAGATCAAAAACGCAAACATGCAGCAAAAAGTTGGGAATTAATAGTGAAAGATATTGCTGAAAAATATGGTTTAATATATGATCCTTCAGCAACTAATCCTCAAGACAAATTGGTTATAGATCATTTATTCAATCCTCCAGAGGGAGAAGCAGGTATGGAATTATTATTCAATACTAAATTAAAAATATTTGATCTTCCACAAGTAACTCAATCCACTAATTCTGAATTAAAGAAAAAACTTAGAGAAGCAAAAACTCCTTTAGAATCTCTATATATTGCCGGAAAATTTCTATACGAATAGATTATATTTTGCCCAATCATGAGGATGATTATCCATGTGGGTAAAATGAACAAATTTAATTTCAGGATAAAATTCATTGCCTAAGAACATATAAGGATTACCGGTTACTTCGTTATAGCGACGATTTAACATAGTTAATGTATGACGTGCAAAATGTCTTTCTCGAGCTTCCATTCTACAGAACCATGCTTTCGGCAGTGTTACTAGTTTTAATTGTTCTCTCACAGAATCTTCTATAAAATGCTGTTCGCCATTAACTGGTCCAGATGTATAACCTTCTTCGATATATTTCTTTTGCCAATGTATAGGGTCTTTTATAAACTTTTTATAAATGTAATGACAATCACGAGGATAGTATTTGTAGAATCCACCATTGATAGTAAATCTTTCTTTTTCTTCACCTTTAAGATCTCTCCACCAACCGGGTGCAGCTAAGAATTCTCCAGGCTGTATGGGATATTCAAATATTTTTTTATAATCATTGATTAATAGTATATCAATATCTATGACACAAATAGGTTCATCTTGTTCCAGAGTCATGCCATACATTTTGTTCCATTGTAATTTAATGTTGTCAGACATAGGAGATCTGATCCAATGAAACTCATATTCGGGTAATTTAGATTCCAAATATTTCTCATATTCAGGTCCGTATCTATCACCAATTCTAACTGCTATTATTTTCATTATATTTTTTTGATAGCCATTTGATTATTTTTTGGTAAATTTAATATCTCTATGTTTTTAGAATATTTTTTTAAGAAATTGTCCACAGCAGGTTTAGGAGTTAAGTTAATATCTTCGTTGATTTCATTAGTATTAAAATTTTTAGATTGCCAACCATGTGCATCATCAATTAAGATTATTCCGTTTGTTGATAACATGTTATAACTTAATTCGAGATCATTACTCACAGTGTTTGATCGATGATCACCATCGATGTAAACAAAATCAAACTGTCTTTTAATTTCAATCATATGATTTAATGTTTCTAAGGATGAAAGTTTGTGGAAACATATATTTTTTTTATTTTTGCATATAGATAAATTGTTTCGCCAATTTTTTTCTACTTGATCAAAGTAATTCTGTTCAAGATCATAGACCGAGCTATTAAATGGATCTATTGTGTCTATTTTTAAATCAGCATAGTGATCTGCCAACCAAAGTGTATATCTTCCTTCAAATGTACCTATTTCTAAAACGTTCTTAGGAAGTCCGTGATTTTTAAAAAGATATTTGGTATTTTCTATCGCTGATTTGGTCCAATCTGTGTTAAAAACATATTGATTAAATTTAGCAACATATTCTTGTATGGACATTCTTGGTCTGTCAAAGTTTTTTATATCACCTCTGTAATAAATGTATCTCCAGCTGTAAGGGTCTTCAGGTCTTTTCCCTACCAAATACAGCATAGGATCATCATTTATCCATCCAGACTGTTTAGGGAATAAAGTTTTAGATATGTTTTCTCCTGGATTTCTAGAGATAAAATAAAAATCATATTTTTTCATTTCTTTGCAATCATTATTGAAAAGTATATTTGAAGCATCAAGATAAATTTTTTTTAGTAACCACCATGGTGTGAGTTTGGAGTATTTTGGGTTTGCAAAAAATTTAGTGCAACATCTTATTACATTCTCTTTGTATTTGCCACCATTAACTGCAGTGCATGAATAAGCTGGTTCCCCATTGATAATAGCACACATAAAATATTCATCATCATTGGATCGAATAGCTTTGTCTGCTTTTTTTTGTTTAGCGATGTGTTGCAGATATTCAAACTCGTTATATAATTGATCTCCAACCATGTATGTTACGTCAAATTTTAAGTTATTTTTTTCAATTTGATAATTCTGTTCAAAATACATTATTCTACCCAATAGTCTTTAATCCAAGAATTAATTTCTTGCTGTTTGCTGCCATGATTCAATATACATACCTCATACTCTTTTCTCAATTTCTCAGGAGTGGTATCTTTGCCAAATCTAACACCTTGCCAATAAGAATAAGCAATGGAGGTAGGCAATAAGTCTACCTGCACAGGTTCATTGAAAAGATATCTGTCTATACCTTGATATTTGAACAATATCATGTCTTTATTTTTTTGAAAATAATCGTGTACTTCTAAACCTTGATTATCTTGCCATTTCATTATAGAGGAGTTATACAATGTTGGAAATTTTTCTGTAGCTCTGGGAGAAACATACCCTTCTTTCCATTGTGAATATAAAACAGATAGTGTTCTTGTTTTTACTGAGAACAAACGTTCTAAGGGATTGAGTATTAATACATCAAGATCAAATAGTATATTTTCTCCTTGATTGAATAATTTTAAAAGATCTAACTTTAACCACCAATGTGTAAGATCAGTTTTAATTTTTACAATGTTAACTTCTTTTCTAATATCCGTAGAATTTTCAGTGTAACAATAGAAATTAAATGGTTCTCCATGAGAATTTTTTAATACCATGGAATACAACCTATTCACGTATTCAGCAGAATACTTGTCTCCCCATTTCACGCACACTATATTCATGAATATATTATAGCAGTTTGATTAATTAATTAAAAGAATATTTTGTTATATCGCTAATTTTTGCTTGAGAAAATGCTTTTTTTCTTTCTTGGCAATTTCTACAATTACCACAATGATCTTCATTTTCTGAAACATCACAAGATTTTGTTTGGTATAACTCATTTAATAAATTCATTTTATCATATAACTGTATGATTTCCATGTCATTTAAATTGCGAAATGGCCGAACCATAGAATAAAAACTTTTTTGTAGCTCATTGAATTCTACCATGCTGTTTGTAAAAGGTATAGGAAGATTAAAATTCTCTATGGCATAATTTAATGTTTCGTATTTTTTTGCATTGTCTTTGACATATACAGGTAATTGTCCTCGAGTAATTAATCCTTTGCTCCATCCACTCTCCGTCAGCATCTCCATGGTTTCTTCGTGTATCTTGCTGTATCCTGCAATGCTATATTTTACGGAAGGAAATCTATTTAAAATTTTTTTACTTTGTTCTAGATGCATTTGTTTATGTATAGTGAATGATTCATTGCCAATTTCAAACTTGTGTATACCACCTAATCTTTTGAAGCTATCCTCATGATTTTTTTTACTATATAATTTTTTAGAATTATTTTTAAAATTTCCATATGCGTCCATAGATATAAATCCAAATATTATATTTTTAATGCCATAAAGCTCTTTAGCAATCAAAGCCACTAGAGTAGATTTTATACCTCCACTGAACAGGACTACTATTTTGTCCTCAGTATTGATTTGTGGGAACTCTGCAAGATCAAATATCTTTTTATTTTTTAATTTATAAGAACTATCCATTGTCAACTTTCTCTTCAGTGTGATGCCACAGTGTTTTTTGTGGTATCTTCTTTCCTTTTGATTCAATTACGTGAACCTGTGATCCTGTGCATCTCTGATGACATATAGATCCTAAATCTTCGTACATTGTTTTTAACCAATCATTGAACACTTCATCATTTAATATTTCAAAAATGCCTCTATGATGCAATGATATAGTGTATTTATCTTTGTGTATTTTCCAATTATTTGATTTGTAAAATTTTGATGCAGTCCAACAGCAAGGGAATAATCTACCCCATGAATCCACATAAATCTCTTTTCTGTGTTTGTGAAGACAGATCAGTGGTCCTCGGTGTTGCATGTGTTCTATATTAAATCTATCTGCTGTGGGAGGATAGATTGATTTCTTTTTATTGTTTTTATCTTCATATAAAAAGGGTTTTTTAAAATCTTTAAATCGAGCAGATATTTTTAAAACAAAATCAGAGAAGCCCATTTCTTTAGCGATATTTTCAGCTTCTTCCACTTGATGTTCATTATGAAAAAAAGGTATAAAAAACCATTTGGCATTAGCACCGGTGCTTATGAATGCTCGAGCATTATCCATTAGTTTATTCCATTTTACTCCTATACGATATAGATGATTGGTATCTTCTAATCCATCGATGTGAAATTCCACAAAAGATTTAGGAGTTTTTTTATAAATTTCTCCCAGCTCTTGCCAAAATTCTGTAGTTCTTATACCTCCATTAGTGCTGAGTGTTATCAATATATCGGGATTAGATTCTAGAACGTATCGATGTATCTTTAAGAGATCTGTTGCCACTGCTGGATCACCAAAATTGCCACAAAATTTAATTTTTTTTAATTGAGCAATAAAATCTGATGAAAAGAATTTTTTAAAATCATTGAATGAAATCTCCGACTGATTATCCAGTATAATAGGGTTATTGGTTCTAGAACACATAGGACATTTAGCGTTGCAACGGCTGGTTAATTCTATGTGTACTGAGTCTATTTTATCCATGCTTATATTATACATTTATATATGGACAACAGCAAGGGTCTATTGGACTAATATGCTCATATAAACTAAAAGACCCAATCTACGGAAAGACAATAAATACGGTATGGCTTATATTGTTAACAAAACAGACGGTACAGTACTCACAACAATCGTAGATGGTACAATTGATAACACCACTTCATTAACACTTTTTGGTAAGAGTTATTCAGGATTTGGAGAATTATTAAACGAAGATTTAGTAAGATTATTAGAGAATTCAGCATCTACATCTAGTCCAGCAGCACCATTGAGAGGTGAGCTTTGGTTTGATACGTCAACCAATCAATTAAAAGTTTATGATGGTTCTTCATTTAAACCAGCCAGTGGAGCCAAATCACAAGCTACAGCACCAACATCTCCTACAGCAGGAGATCTTTGGGTGGACAGTGATGACAAACAATTATTTTTCTACACAGGATCTGCATGGCAGTTGGCAGGACCAGTTTACACAGATGGACAACAATTATCAGGATTCAAAATTGAAACGGTGGGCAGTTCAGGCGGAGATAAAGTTATTGCTTCTATGTATTCTGGTACAATTAGAGTCGCAGTACTGAGTGCCAGTGCATTCACACCATCAGCAGGTTCACCATCAAGCACTCCATTATTAACCAATGGCTTTGCACAAATATATCCAGGTATAACATTAAATTCAAACATCAGTGCTGAGTTCTCAGGCACAACAACCACAGCAACTAATTTAAATATTTCTGGAACATCAAATCCATCAGGCACAGTGATTGCCGGCGGCAACTTCATGAGAAAAGATACAGCACAAACCACTCAAGGTGCTATCACAATCGATGACAATGCTGGTATTATCGTTGGAGAGAATCAAGAAGGTGAGATCAATGTCAGCTCAAATAATTTAATAATTGCCAACACATCAGAAGACAAAAATATTTCTTTAAAAGTTAACAATGGTGGTTCCGCAGTGGAAGCCATCACAATAGATGGTGATAACAGCAGAGTGGGTATTTTTACAACATCACCTACTGTACCGTTAGAGATCACAGGTAACGTTAAGATCACAGGTAACCTATCAGTATCAGGAGAGTATGATACCACTTCTACAACTAATGTGTTGATGAATGATGTATTTGTTAAATTAAACAATGGCAATAATTCAAATGTTGATTCTGGAATAGTAGTAGAGAGAGATTCTAGCAGAGAATCAAAACTTTATTACAATGCCACAGCAGGTTATTGGGTAGCAGGCAAAAGCGAGAGTGGAACATATTCGCAAATCATTCGAGATGAAGACACAGTTACAGATGGCAATGCTAACACAGGAAAAGTTTTAAAGACCACAGCTGGTGGTAATGTTAAAGTAACCACGCTAACACTGGCAGCGGTAGGATCAGTTTCAGCCACAGACACATCAAATTTAAATGTACCAACCACAGGAGCAGTAGCAGAATCTATCAAAAAATGGGGAGGTAGTTATATTACACCTGATGCTGGTTCCACAGGAAACACTGTTGCTGGCAATAGATATGTTGAGACAGTAGCCCCAACTAGTGGTCAAGGCGCAGACGGGGATCTTTGGTTCGTTAGGGAGGCATAATCACCATGCCAATTATTACTAAAACATTCACATACACAGGAACAACTCAGCAGGCCACAATTCCAGCTGGAGCATCTTCAGTAACTTTTTATATCTGGGGAGGAGCAGGTGGTGGCGGCGGTGGAGACAGTGCTGGCCCAGGTAGAGCAGGAGCAGCAGGACATTATGCTACAGGTACTATAGATCTTACATCACACGTGGGATCAACTTTAACGTTGGGAGTAGGCGGAGGAGCTGGTGGAAAAAGTAATGGTAGAAGTTTAACAGGATATTCAGGCGGTATAGGTGGAACACAAGGACCTTCTGGATCATCAGGTGCTGGTGGAGGTGGAGGTGGAGCCACAGTAATAAGAATTGGAGCTACAGATATGGCCATAGCAGGTGGTGGCGGTGGTGGCGGAGGAGATGGACAACACAGTACAGGAACAGACGGAATTAACAGTAACGATCCTACTCTAGCATCACCAGGCACACTAGGAGAAAACGGAGCCGACCACTCGGGAGATGGTGCAGGAGCTGGAGCTGGTGGTGGTGGAACAGATGGCGGAAGAAGCGGCAACGGACCAGGAGGAGATGATGGAGCCACAGGAGGATATTCAGGTTCAAATTTAATACCAGTCGGAGGCACACAAAATAATGGTTCAGGCACAGTGCCATATACAGGTTCAGGATATTATCAATCAGGAGTAGCTGTGGGAGGAACGTCAGGTTCTGCAGGCGGAAATGGACTGGCAATATTGGTATTCAATGTTAGTGTAGAATCAAAAATTAAAGTAAGCAATGCATGGAAATCTATAACTGCAATGAAATTTAAAAAAGCAGGAGTATGGAAAGATATCACAGCAGCCTATGTTAAAATAAACGGTGTATGGAAAGCTATATTCAATTCAGGAATAAATTTTGCAAGCACTGCTGCAGGATTTGGAGATAATACAGGCAATCCTTCTTCAGGCACACCAGGATCAGGTGGAACAAGTGGGGGTGGAGGAGGTGGATGCTCTATTATCTGCACTAAATTACACGAATTAGGTTATCTATCAGATGAGATCTATCAAGCAGATGAGCTTTTTGGACACTGGCTAAGACAGACAGATCCTGATGCTTATTATGGATATTTAAAATGGGCACGAGTAGTTGTGGATTGGATGAGCAACGAAGGTCCACAATGTATGTTCTGGATTCAAAATAAAGCCCAAAGAAATGCTCGTCAAAGAGAAATGGCTGTGAGATGGGCAAGAAGAATTGCCACTCCATGGGCTCAGCACATGGCTTACAAAATGGGAGTGTTAAAAGAAGATAATCGAGCAGGCAGATGGATAATGAATATTGGAATCTCTGTAAGCAGAATTGTGGGAAAATTTGTTAAACATACTAACCAGCCTACAAAAAATGTAGCCATAGGTTATACTATGTGGGCAATGTTTGGATTATTATACATAATAGCAGGAGTAAAATAATGGGAATATCAGTTGAACAATATCTACATGACAGACAGGCCTGTGCTCAATGTCGAGAGCATGGCGATGAAGAACATTGTGTCTCTACACTATTGAGCAGAGAAGACAATTGTATTTTTTACAATGCTATACTGGCATATCATCTTCCAACAAGATCTCGAGATGCAGCATTTACCCCAGAAGAAGGCAACTTAAATGCACAAAGAGATTTCGTGCTGTTGCAAGGATTGAGAGACAGTGTGTATGAAGATAAGATGATAGAATACTATGTGAGATCAGAAAAAATAGTAACACAAATTAAAGGCATACACAAAAATGATCAAACTGTGTGGAGTGGTTATTATGAGAGATATGTGAGAGCTATTCTAAATTCTTTAAGAAATGGTAATAAGAGTGAGGCTATTGTAAAAACAGCTGAAATGTTGGAAGCACTGGAATATACTAATGGACGAGTAATCTGCACTTGGTTAAGGAATAATGGTTTATTTTCTGCAGAAGATCTTGCAATTGATACCGAATTTAGTGTACAATATTTGAGTGACAATACCAAAATAGGTTATTGGTTATGGGCATGCCCACTGGTACAATATATGGAAAGAAATTATAGAAACAATATTGATTCTCTGTTTGTAAAAACTGTTAGAATCATTGCTCAAGCTAGAGCTAATGAGATTTCTCATCAAGTAGGATCTAGATCTAGAGGTGATATGCTGGGTAAAATAGTTAGAATAATAGGAGAGAGTGCTTGTTTTGTGTTGGGTTCTATCGCTAGACCTTTTACAGAAGAGAAATTTAAACATTGGCTGTCTATGTACAGCTCAAAAATAGGATAATTAATAAGGAGATACAACAATGGCAATAACAAAACAACAGGTGGCAGATTATATCAATGCCAATTATCAAACTGCTCTTTCAGAAGAAGATCTAGTTAAAATAGATCAAGCATTAACGCCTGAGCTGGCAGCGATTTTAATCAAGTTACTAGGAGATGTAAGTTTCTTAGTGCATGTGAGAGATAACGAAAGCAATTAAAAAAGAATGTCTTATACCATAAACAAAACCGATGGAACTAAACTAGTAGTACTGAAAGACGGTACAGTGGATATCACCACTACGGATTTGGCTCTATTCGGAAAAAGTTATGCAGGATTTGGTGAAAGATTAAACGAAAACTTCGTTAAAATGTTGGAAAATTTTGCCAACACCACAGCACCTGCTAATAAAATTCGAGGTCAATTATGGTATGACACTCTAACCAATCAAATCAAAGTTTGGAATGGCAATAAATTTAAACCAGTAGGATCCAGCACCAATGCTAGCAGTGCTCCAACCAATGCCAATCTAGGAGACACATGGTTTGATACCAATAATCTTCAGCTGTATGTTTATAATGGCACTGCATGGACTTTGATTGGTCCTACCACAGTGGCAGGTTCAGGCAATACATCAGTGGTATCAGATTCTATCAGAGACAACGTAGGTGTATTCAAGTCGGTTCTAAAATTTGTAACCAATGACATTATAGTGGCCATGGTGAGTGCAGAAGAATTTATACCTCTCACAGCTATCACAGGATTTGCCACAATATATAAAGGTATCACACTTTCAACATCAGTGAGTCAGGCTAGATTCAAAGGTATAGCTACCACAGCACAGAATTTAATATTAGCGGATTTAACCACAGTGGTACCAGCAGATAATTTTGTAAGAGCTGATGTCAATGACACTATGGCAGGTACACTGACTATATTCAATGATGGCGGAATGAGTTTAGGAGCAGGAGCAGATTTAACAGTCAGCGTGTCAGGTGGACAGGATGTGGTTTTTCAGAACAATACACTAAACGGAGACATAATTTTCAAAGTCAATGATGGCGGAGTGACCAAAACTGTGCTAACCATGGATGGCAGCGAAGGTGTAATCAAAGACCTTGTGGTGCAAAATTTAACAGTAACAGGAACAGAAACAATATTCAATACCACCACACTGGCAGTGGAAGACAACTTTATAGAATTAAACCTTGGCATATCTGGTGCGGCTTTCATGCCCAATTACACAGGATTAAAAGTCAACCGAGGAGAAACATCCACAGCTCTCGAATCAGATCTGTATTGGGTATGGGATGAAACATTTGCAGACGATTTTACAACCATATATGGCAACACTGGCGGAGCATGGACAGCATTCCGATCACAGGGCAACATCAATGACTCGGCTCCAACACTGGTAGATATTCGAGCCAACATAGTGCATGGTCGAGCTACCACAGCACAGTACGCAGATCTTGCAGAAAGATACGCAGCAGACATGCTATTAGAAGCAGGCGATGTAGTGATACTTGGAGGCTCACAAGAAGTAACCAAATCTACACAAGAGTTAGATACTCGAGTATTTGGAGTGGTATCAGAATCTCCAGCATTTTTAATGAACAACGACGCAGGCAACAATGATTCACACCCTATGATAGCATTAAAAGGCAGAGTACGAGTAAAGGTAGAGGGTGTTGGTAAAGCAGGAGATCGTATTGTAAGCAGCAGTACGGCTGGTATAGCTAGAGTGGCAGATCTAGCAGAATGCACTGCTTTTAATGTATTAGGACGACTAATTCAAGATAAATACTCGCAACAGACACAATTAACAGAGTGTGCAATAGGAGTTAAGTAAAATGGGTTATGTAGCAGGCGATAGAATTACCGTAACAGAATACAATCAGCAATTATTAAGTAATGCTACACTTGGAGGATATGGTATCAATCATATCATAGGACAAGGAGAATTGTATCATGGTTTAGGAGAAGTAGGAGTAACCGCAATATCCCAAGGACAAGAAGTCACTGCCACTCAATGGAATTCACTGTTCACTGCTATGGATAACCTAGCCAACCATACCAATGACACTCTAACTTCCACAAGTCAAAGATCCGCAGGTGACCTTATCGAAGTTAAATCCGCTCTAATAGCAGATCTACAAACTCTAGCAGCATCGGTACAGGCAGGTTGTCCCAATGCCACAGCATTAACTACCACAGCAGCTCAGCAGACCACAGCAGCATCGGCTCGTTGGAACGTGTCTCATATCGTAGAGCAATCAATCACATTTAATGCTCCTGATGCAATGAGATGGTTTTTTAATGCGGGAGGAAAAATACAGATCAACGTGACCAGAACCAGTAACTCAGGCAACGTAGCATCTGCAAAAGACCAAGCCATTGATGACTTAATCGATTCACTGGGAGATTTTAAAATCAAATCTCAATCATCAGAATATTCCAATGATGGATCAACTAATACAAACACCCTAGGAGACGGCAGCTCAGCCTATGATTTAAACATTGGTTTTTACGATCTTACTACCAACTATCAAACCATACTGATATTAAGACAAGACTGGCAGACCTATGAGTTTATGAACATTAAAATTGAAGCAAAATTAGATGCTGCTCCAGGCACAGCAATGACAATGACTGTGAGAACCTCTCTGTTAGATCCATTTATTGATGGATCATCAGCTGCAACAGCAGACAACACATATACCTCAGGCAACACAGCATCGGTAGATCAGTATGCCAACTGGATTGGTGTTACCAACGTAGTTTTATACTTTGTAAATCCTACCACAGCAGAAGGATTGAACACAGTATACACACCTGCCTCATCAGCAGTGATTTCCAACAATATCGTTACAATATAAAATATTTTACCAGGTTGATTTTTTCCATAATTAGCTGTACAATTGAGCTATGGATATACGATCCCTCAAACAGCAATCTGATCACAGTTTTAATCTAGCAGTGGCTAAAAAGAATGCTCTAGAACGAGCAAAAAGTCGACAACTGTTTGCTTATAAAGATCATCTATTTCGTGCTGATGCTGATACCATAAATCTTGTGCATGCCTTGAAGCAGAACAATAGGAAGTTTTTTCTTCTAGATGCTAACGACAATCCTTGTGAAATTGCTAATCCAGAAGAATTCTTACAGTTGTTAATAGAACGTAATCAAGAGACTCTTAATCAATATCATCAATTGCAAGAGCAATTAAAGAGCAAGGAGTAATATGTCCACAGGAGCATTAATCTATTGTTTTAACTCTGAACAAGTACAGTATCATAGAACGACTAATTTTTGTATCGAATTAATAAAAAAGAATCTATCGTTACCTGTGACTGTAGTCACTAACAATGCAACCAAAGAACATATTAAAGGTACAGATTCGTTAGTCGTAATAGATAATCAAAAGAACAATCAACGTTTTTATAAAGATAGAACGATACCTTGGTACAATCTTGAGAGATCTCATTCTTATGATTATTCACCCTATGATACTACTGCACTGTTAGATTCTGATTATTTTGTTTATACTAAGAACTTATTAGAAACAATCAACAGCAGTTACGAATTTCTTCTGCATGACCGAGTGCATGATTTAACTGGTCGAGGCAGTTTTGAATACAATAATAGAAGTATGATACCGTTGGTATGGGCCACAGTAACCGTTTTTAAAAAAACACAGAGAGTAAAAAAAATATTTGATATGATCAAACACATACAACAAAATTATAGGTATTTCTGTAAACTATACAGAATAGATTTTGCTAATTTTAGGAATGATTATGCTTTTGCCATGGCATTAAATCAGCTGGATGGATTCAATCAACAGTATTTCATGCCCACTGCTATGAGCATGATACCCACAGATACCAAAGTTTTAAAAATAGATCACACAGGCATTATATTTCAATACGATAAATTTGTTAATCTAGTCACAGAACAGGATGTGCATGTGTTAGACAAGGAGATTCCGATTAATGTCTAAAGGTTTTCTATGGTTTGCACAGAACAATGCTACCACTGATTATGCTAAAATTAGTGTGGAGTTAGCTAAATCTATTAAACTCATTAATAGAGATAATAATATTTGTGTAATAGTAGATAAGAATACTGCTTTGAACAGTGAATATATAGATCAAGTTGTTGTATTAAAAGATGATGCCAGTGCAAACGCTGAAACTAAATTTGCCAATGAGCACAAGGCTTTTCGATTATCTCCATTTACTCACACTATAAAACTTGAAGCAGACATGTTGTTCACTGCCAATACTGACTGGTGGTGGCATCATCTATGTCAGCACGATCTTGTGTTTGCAGTCAATTGTAGAAATTATAAAGATAAGATAGTTAAAAATACACCTTATAGAAGACTATTTCAATTGAATCATCTGCCTGATATCTACAACGGATTAACATATTTTAGACGCAGTCAACGAGCTATGAAATTTTTTGATATTTGCCAATCAATCACAGAAAATTGGACTGCTGTACGAGAACAATTATTAATAAATTGTCATGATCTATACCCCACCACCGACGTAGTCTATGCTCTAGCATATAGAATAATGGATCCTTTTAATCACAATTTAATAGATTATCCATGGTTTAAATTTATACATGGAAAATCTTCTGTGAATGAGATAACTGTAGCTGCTGATCAGTACAACTATCTTTATCCCGTAAAGTTAGCAGACAGAATCTATCTTGGAGGTAAGAGATTGGACAGAATTTGGCATTATCATGACAAAAAACTAATGGACACTATAAATGGATGAAATATTCAAAGCATTAAATAGTTTTAAATCAACATCTGTTAATGATAACTTTTATATCGAAGTTAGAAACAAAGAAATAATAACTCTATGCAGAGAACCAAACGATAATACTGTTAAAATTTCACAACAGGACTATAAATTTCTATTAGACAAAGGTATAGAACGTTTCGTATACGATCATGGAATCGTAAAAAAACCTAAAAAGAAAACACAAAGAGTTTTTGAAACCTTAAAAAAAGATATGCAAGGATACAATTTACAAGACAATGATCCTTATTGGCCTATAGAGATAGTGAAAGGAGGTTATACATGGCAAACACCGTGCGAGTAACTGATTTAGATTTTGTTTTTATTAGCTACAGAGAGCCCAATGCTGATGAAAATTATGCTGATCTATTGAACATAGTGCCATGGGCAAAAAGAATACACGGAGTTAAGGGATTTGATAATGCTCATAAGGCTGCTGCTGAACTAGCAGAGACAGATTTCTTTATCAGTATTGATGGAGACAATAGAATAGATCCTTTATTCCTATTACAAACTCTAGACTGGACTAAAACTAATCCTGCTGCTGTGCATCGTTGGAGAGCAAGAAACATTATTAATGGATTAGTGTATGGCAATGGAGGTATTGTGGGATGGCCTCGCAAAACCTGTTTGAACATGCGTACTCACGAAAATGCTGTGGATGAACGAGCCAAAATAGATTTTTGTTGGACTGTGCCACATGAGAATTTGCACAATGTATATTCTACAACACACATTAACCATACTCCTGAACAGGCTTTTATTGCAGGATGGAGAGAAGGTGTAAAAATGAGTCTCAACAATGGACAGAAAGTGGATCCCGGCCTGTTCATGCAAACAATTCCTCAAAACAATCTAAGAAATTTAGTCACATGGATGAGTGTGGGTGCTGATGTGGACAACGGACGATGGGCTATGTTGGGTGCTAGATGTGGCTGTTATATGGCCACAATAGATTCAAACTATGATGTTACACTGGTTAGAGATTTAGAATTCATGAGCGACAAATTTTCCCGCATGATGTATGATATAGAATCTGATATTATAGCTCATGGCAACTCTTTACGACAGAGATTGGGATTGCCTGTGGCAGATTTTGATGCAGAACAGAGTCGATTCTATAAGTTTTGTCAACAACCTTACAGAAACAAAGGAGTACAAGATCGTGAAAGCAAGTGATTACAAACACAATGCTGATCAAGCACAGAAAAAATTAAACACAGTTAGCCCAAGTTTCTGTCTTGCGAAATGGAATCAGGTATCATTGCACCTGCCTACAGGATTAACCAACTCTTGTTATCATCCTCCACTGCATGAAATAGATGCAGGAGCATTGGCTCAAAATCCTGCTGCTCTGCACAACACTGCACAGAAGATTGTAGAGAGACGACAGATGATTGCGGGAGAACGACCCGAAGGATGCTCCTATTGTTGGAAACTCGAAGACGCTGGAGAGATGAGTGATCGCCACTATCGTAGTGGAGAACCATGGGCCATGCAGGATTTTGACAAGATAACGCAAGATCCTCTCAATGTTCAGCACACACCTTCGTATGTGGAAGTGAATTTTAACAATGCTTGCAATCTAAAATGCAGCTATTGTTCACCACAATTCAGCACCACGTGGGGCAAAGAGATAGATATCTATGGAGAATATCCTACCCATCCAGCACACAATGCACCCGAACACTTCATGGGTCGTAGAAAACCCATACCCAACAGAGAAAACAATCCCTATGTGGAAGCATTTTGGCGATGGTGGCCCGAATTGTATAAGAATTTAAAACATTTTCGCATGACTGGTGGAGAACCCATGATGGATAACAACACTTATCGAGTGTTTGATTATATTATATCACATCCAAAACCTGATCTACATTTGAATGTTACATCTAATATGTGTCCACCCACAGACAAATTAAAGAATCAGTATTTTGATGCTGTCAAAAGAATGTGTTTAGATGAGAGCATCGAGCATTTCATGCAATTTGTATCTGTGGATGCTCATGGACCTCGTGCTGAATATATCCGACATGGTATGAATTACAATCGTTTAATGGATAATGTGGATGAATTTTTAACTCGCATACCTGGACGCAACAGTGTGAGCTTTATTATAACCTATAATAATCTCAGTGTAACATCACTGGATCGATTATTAGTGGATATTCGTCAATTGAGACAGAAACATTCTTCTACCTATCAGCGAGTGTGGTTCGACATACCTCTACTGCGTCAGCCAGCATGGCAGCAGATCACTCTGCTTCCGGAAAGTTATCAAAGTATACACGAGAAAAACATAGAGTATATGAAACAGTACCAAGAGAACACTGATTCAGACAAGAAAGATTATGCTGTGTTTAAGGACTTTGAGATTCAAAAAATGCTGCGCAATCTTGCTTACTGGCGCAAACACACAGAAACAAATAATACGCAAAAAAAGAATTTTTACGCATTTTTTGCAGAACATGATCGCAGGAGAGGTACGAGCTTTGAAAGAACATTTCCTGAGATGCAGGAATTTTGGCAGGAGTGTAAGAGTTTATGAAAACAATAGGATTCTTTGGAGATAGTTTCTGTGCCGGCAGAGAACCCGAGAGCTGGTGTGTATTATTAGCCAATCAATTAAATGCTCGAATAGTGCATTGGGGAGAACCTGGACGAAGTATATGGACTACTTTCTTTAAATTTAATCAATTGAACAAAACAAATAGATTACCTGATATCTGTGTTTTGTGTTATACAGAACCTTATAGATTGTATCATCCATCTTTAATACTTTCTGCTAATACTGCTCCTATGAAAGGAGTAGATCCTAAAATTTATGAAGCTCTAGAACAATATTTTATACATTTACACAGCTATGACAAAGATGAATTGTGTTATGAATATGCTCTAAAATGGTTTGATCATGATGTTCTATCTAAAATAAAGAATAAAACAATTGTACAAACGTGGAGTTTTCGACCATTTGAACAATCAAAAAAAGATGCTGGTATAAAATTAAACAGTGGAATATTCGTTGATGAGAGCATGTATGCTCTATCATTGAATCATGAATTAAATTTTTTACCTGGCAGAGGTGCTACCATGCCATGGGGCAAAGGCATAATCAACCATATGAGTGCTGAACAAAATAAACTTTGGGCTGATAAAGTTTATACAGCAATTAAAAACAATGAATCCAGATCTTGAATATCGTAAACAAATATTAGATTCTCTATCTCCCAGTTTCTGTGGAGCCAAATGGTACAATGCTACCATATGGTTGGGATCTGGCATGACTACCAGTTGTCATCATCCACCTGCACATCGAGTGGATGTAGAAAAATTAAAAGATAATCCTCGATTATTGCACAACACTCCTCAAAAGAAACAGGATCGTGCTAAAATGATTGCTGGTGAAAGACCTGCAGGTTGTGAATATTGCTGGAAAATAGAAGACATGGGCAGAGATGCTGTGAGTGATAGAGTATATAAAAGTAAAATTTATCCAGATGCAGAATTAGAAAGAGCATTCAATACTCCTATCACAGAAGACATTAATCTCAAAACTCTAGAGATTGCTTTTGATAGAACATGTAATTTTGCTTGTTCTTATTGTAATCCTGCATTTAGTACCACATGGGTAAGAGATATAAAACAAAATGGTCCTTATAAAGATTTAATATCAGATGGTAGAAATCATTTTACTCATCCTCATGATGGTGCACAATTGTACAAAGACACAGAAGAAAATCCCTATGTGGAAGCATTCTTTCGATGGTGGGAGACAGATTTACACAAAACTCTAGATGAATTAAGAATCACAGGCGGAGAGCCCATGATGAGTCCTTCTTTGTGGAGATTATTAGATTGGTTTGAAACACAGGGAGAACGAATTAATCCCAATATGAGATTGGCCATTAACTCTAACTTAGTACCCAAGGCAGAATTATTTGAAAAATTTGTAGATAAATGTAAAAAAATAAAAAATTTACATATCTATACTTCCAATGAATCAACGTATGCTCATTCAGATTATATTAGAGATGGAATGAATTATACTAATTGGTATGTAAATTTTGTTAATGTAATTAATCAAATAAGACCTGCAGGACTGCACAACATGTGTACAGTAAATGCTCTGTGTCTAGAATCATTACCTCAGTTTTTAGATGTTATTATAAGAAATAAATTAGATGCTAAAAGAGTTTATGGAGTAGATGTAAACTTTACTTTAAACATACTGAGATTTCCTAGTTTTCAATCGCCTTTAGTATTGCCAGATTATCTAAGAACAGAATTCAAAGACAATTTATCACAATGGCTAGACACAAATATAGCTCATTGCGAGTTTATGGAAGTATCTCATGTGCAAAGATTAATAGATTATCTAGATGTGGTTAAAACACCTCATTCTGAAGCATTTGATTTACCAAGACTAAGGTCTGATTTCAAAAATTTCTATAAACAATACGATGTAAGAAGAGGCAAAGATTTTGCAAAAACATTCACAAGAATAGGAGAGTGGTACCGTGGCTTATGAGTATGGGGCTAAAGAGCCTGAAAAATTAAAAATTAAGGACATGACTGAACGTCAGAAAGAGTTATTGTTAGATAGTAAAACTTTCTGTATGCTGCCTTGGATGCATATACATTCGTATCCGGATGGTCGAGCCTATCCTTGTTGTTTTGCATTAGATTCTTATCCTATTGGTGATTTGAATAAGAGTTCTATGGAAGAAGTATTCAACGGAGAAGCAATGAAAGAGATGAGAACGAACATGTTAGAGAATAAAACTTCTAAGCAATGTGCAAAATGTTATGATCAAGAAAAAGCCGGTTTCTTCAGTATGAGATTGAGTTCAAATAAACATTTTGGACACAATATAGGATTAACAGATGCTACACAGCCAGACGGTACTGCTGATTTTATAATCAAATATTGGGATATAAGATTTAGTAATCTTTGTAATTTTGCTTGTAGAAGTTGTGGCACGTGGTTTAGTTCTAATTGGTACGAGGATCATAAAAAACTCACAGGAGCTCCTCCCCCACATGCAAAAATTATGCGAGTAGGCAGATCAGAGAATGATATATGGGAACAGTTATTGCCACAAATAGATCATATGGAACAGATTTATTTTGCTGGAGGAGAACCCCTGATCATGGAAGAACATTATAGAATTTTAAAAGAATTAGATCGTAGAAAGTTATATCACGTGAGATTAACTTACAATACAAATTTTAGTAAATTAACTTTTAAAGATATGGATGTCTTAGAATTATGGAACAAATTTCACACAGTATCAATAGGTGCTAGTTTAGATGCTGAAGGGGAAAGAGCCGAAGTTATAAGAAAAGGCACAGTATGGAAGGATATTGTAGAAAATAGAAAAAGAATGATAGAAGTTTGTCCAAAGGTAGATTTCTATATCAGTGCTACAGTTAGCATGATCAATGCATTACATATTCCAGACTTTCATAGAAGTTGGGTTGAACAAGGTCTTATTAAACCTCAAGATTTTAATTTTAATCTATTACAAATGCCAAAATGGCAAAGAATGGATAATTTACCCAAGGAATATAAAGAACGTATTGAAAAGAAATATCTTGCACATATAGAATGGTTAAAAGACAAAGATCATTTAACTAGAGCAACCAAAGGTTTTGAGAGTGCATTAAAATGGATGAACATGACCGACAATACAAAAAATTTACCTATGTTTTTTGAATTATCAAAAAAATATGATAATATCAGAGGAGAAAGTTTAGTAAAAACATTTCCAGAGCTGACAGAATTATTCGAAAAATATGAAAAAAATTAAACCTACAGAAGGTAACCGAACGTTTTGTATGGCGCCTTGGACACATACCTATCTCTCTCCGCAAACAGAGAGAAGAATGTGTTGTGCTTCTAGAGAACCAGCTCAAAGTTTTCGTCAATACATCGACAGAGAAGGTGATTTAAAAGAATATAATCCTGAAACACTGGAACAGCATTGGAACAACGAGCATATGCGTAGTGTGCGAAAAAGAATGATGGCAGGAGAAACTCTGCCAGAATGTCAGGTATGCAATGATAAACTACTCAATACTGATGTTTATAGAGATTACTTTAATAATCTTTTCCGTCACAAGATAGATGATGCTTTTGAAAAGACCGATAATACAGGTTATACAGAGATGAAGACTGTGAGTTTTGATTATCGTTTCAATAATCTTTGTAATTTTAAATGCCGTCAATGCGGAGATATGCTAAGTTCTAGTTGGGAATCAGAACAAAGAAACTATGATATGTGGTCACCAGAACGTCAACCTTGGATGGCATCTCCACTAAGACAACAAATTTCTTTCTTTCAAGACAGCACAGTAGTCATGGAATTTATGAATGCCATAGAAGAAAAACGTATGGAAGAGATTTATTGGGTAGGCGGAGAACCTTTAATGTGGGATATACACTGGAACGCTATGGCTAGAATCATTGATTTAAAATTCAGCGATAAAGTTTATGTAAGATACAATACCAATTTAAGTCGTACAGAATTTAAAGGTAAAAAACTCTTTGAATTATTAAGACAATTCCGCGATTGGCAAGTGTGTGCTTCTATTGATGGTACAGGAGAGATTGGAGAGTACATTAGAACAGGATTAAACTACAAAAAATTTATAGAAAATTTTAAAGAAGGATTAGCTGTAGCTCGTAACAAAAGACAGATGCAATTAGACTTTACAATTACAATGCCTGGCCTACAAGAAATTCCTAATATGTTTGATCTATCTCAACAATTAAATGCTAAACTTTTAACCAAAGTTACATTTGCATTTGATTCTCAGCAGATAATGAGTCCAATGTGTCTGCCAAAAACTTTATTAAATGAAATTATAGATGAAAATCTAGCTTATATTCGACCTAGAGCAACTCCTCTACAACAAAGTTTAATAGATGTATTGGAGAATATGAAAACTCGTCCTACATTTTGGGAAGAATACCCCAAAGCAGAAATAGGTATTCGCAGCGGCAAAACAAGATGTGAACGAATTGATGCTATTCGAAGCACAGATATTAAAAAAATATTAACGGATAAAAGATTATTAGAATGGTGGAAAAATATATAAAATCTAATATGTGTGTGCTGCCATGGACACATCTAGAAGTAGATGTTAATGGTTCCGCATCGCCTTGCTGTCTTTATAAAGGAGAAATAGGAGATTATAAAGTTTATCGAGATAATCTTGATACTATACAGAATTCAGAATATATGAATGATTTAAGAGCTCAATTCCGCCGAGGTGAACGTCCTGCAGGTTGCAGTAATTGTTGGCAGGAGGAAGACGCTGGCAAAATCAGTAAAAGAATGAATTCTATCTATAAAATGAAAAATAGTTTACAAAATTGGACACCAGAAACAACGCCCACTTTAAAATTTATTGATTTTAAACTAGGCAATGTGTGTAATTTAAAATGTCGTATATGCGGCAGTTGGAGCAGTTCAAAATGGGCTCAGGAAGAGATTGCCTATGGTCCAAATCCTCTAGCAAAGAAACAATTAGATGAAGGACAATGGCCCAAACGAAATCCTGCTTTCTTTGAAGATATTAAACCTGTATTAAAAGATGTAGAATATTTTGAGTTTACAGGTGGTGAGCCTTTTATGATAGAAAATCATTTTAAAATATTAGAACACTGTGTGGAACAAGGTTATGCTCGCAATCAAGATATACATTATAATACCAATGGCACACAATTGCCTGATCGAAGAGTGTTTTGGTTATGGAGCCAATTTAAACATGTAGAAATTGCATTCAGTATTGACGACACAGGAGCAGCGTTTGAATATCAACGTCATCCTGCTAAGTGGGAACAAGTCAAAGAGAATTTAAAAGAATTTAATATAAGATCCACACTTACAGGCAATACTGATTTTCAAATCTGTTCCACAATTAATATCTTTAATATATTAAATTTAGACACTTTAGTCGAATGGGTTAAAGAATTTAATCCTAAATTCCTATATATTAATACTCTATTTGATCCTGAATATTTTAATGTACAAACACTACCTATAGAACTAAAAAAGATAGTAACAGAAAAATATAAAAATATAAAAGAATTAGATACTATAATCGGTTATATGAATAGTGCAGATCGATATTCTGATACTATACACGAACAAAGAAAGAAAAGAATACTGCAAGCAGATCGATACAGAGAAGAAAATTTTGCTGAGGTTTTTCCAGAGTTAAATAATTTTTTAAAGATATATGAGTAAAATTTTCTTATCAGGTGGTTGCAGTTTTACATATGGACACGAGTTGTCTGATGATAAAAACGGAAAAATACCTTCTCAAAAGACTTGGGCAGCACTATTGGCTAAAAATATTCCAGCAGATTATAAAACAGTAGCATGGGCAGGATCAGGTAATGCAGGCATAGCAAGACGAGTATTTGAATATATTTCACAAAACAAAGAACAAGATATATTTGTTTCTATTATGTGGACTTTTGTTTCACGCTATGATTGGGCAATGCCTAGGAATGCAGTATTAGAAAAAACAAGATGGGCTACAATTACTCCCTGGGACACATCAGATAATCAAGCAGAAGTACAAAAAACATTGGCTGCTAGTGAACCACAATTGGAAATATGGAAAACAAGAAGAGAAACTTTAAGAAATACAGGAGTAGGACCATTTGCTGATGCTCTTTATAAACATGCAGCTAATCAATATCATGAAGCTTATCTCAGTTGGAAGAGTATCGTTTGGTTACAAAATATACTGGAAAAAAAGAAAATAAAATATATGTTTACTCTAGCTGATAATACTCTATTTTACAATGAGCTGGAACCATTGAATAGAGTTGATCCTTTATTAAATGCGTTGTATAATGAAATAGACTTCAGTCGATGGTTTGTATTTGGAGAAAGACATATGGGATTCAATCAATGGGCAGTATTGAATGATTATCCACGTGGTACCACACATCCTTTGGATGAAGCACATAGAGATTCAGCAAAATTAATGAAAGATAAATTTTTTGAAATTTATACTAAAAAACAGGAGGCACTATGATACAATGGATAAAAAATTTAATAAACAAAATTCGATTAGAGCGACAATATCGTAAGAGATTGAAAGAGTTAAAAAAGAAAGATCCTTTCATCTACAAATAAAATGAGAATATTAGGAATTAATTGTCTAAATCACGATGCTGCTATGGCTGTGGTTGAAGATGGAGAAATCCTATGGGCGGCACATGCAGAAAGATACAGCAAAGATAAGAATGATCACTATCTCAATTGGCAAATAGTAAATGAAGCTCGCGAATACGGACCATGGGACAAAGTGGTTTATTATGAAAGACCTCTGTTAAAGAAAACTCGACAAGCCCGTGCTGGTCAATGGTCAGAAGTTTTTTCTCGAACAAATATACCACAAAATTATTTAGATGCGTTTGGAATACGAATAGATGAATATGTGAGTCATCACGAATCTCATGCTGCTGCAGGATTTTTTACATCTCCGTTCTATGATGCAATGGTACTAACAGTGGATGCCATAGGAGAATGGGATACCACTTCGATATGGCAAGCTCAAGGCAAACGATTAGATCTATGCTACAAAATCAAATATCCTCATTCATTGGGTTTACTCTATTCAGCGTTTACACAGAGAGTAGGACTCAAACCTGCTGAAGAAGAATATATTCTAATGGGCATGGCAGCATATGGAGAACCTAGATATGTGGCAGAAATCTATAGAGACCTTGTGGATAGAGATGGAGATTTTGCATTAAAGAAAAATTTACATAAAGGATTGGGCAATTGGTTACCAGAAGCTGATCCTATGGACCTAGCAGCCAGTATACAAAAAGTTACGGAACGAGAATTAGAAAAATTATGGCGTAAGACTCGACAGTACATACCTGCAAGTCAAATAGCAGTTAGTCGATACGGCAACAAAAGAAATCTAGTGTATGGTGGTGGTGTGGCTCTTAATTGTGTGGCCAACAGTAAATTGGCCAATCTAGGATTATTTGACAACATATGGATCATGCCTAACCCAGGTGATGCCGGCAGTTCCATTGGTTGTATTGCAGCCGCTGAACGAAAACATATCCATTGGCGTCATCCTTTCCTAGGACACAACATAGAAGGGGAATATCCTGTGGATCACTTAATAAAAGAATTAGAAAAAAATCGTATGGTAGGAGTAGCGAATGGCAGAGCTGAATTTGGACCACGAGCACTTGGTAATAGATCATTGCTGGCAGATCCACGTGGCAATGATATCAAAGATTTGGTAAATCGTATCAAACAAAGACAGGAATTTCGACCATTTGCACCCGCTATACTAGAGGAGGATTTACATGAATATTTTGAGGTGCCTAAGTGCGTTGTAAACACCCCTTATATGCAATTTATAGGCATTTGTAAGCATGGTAAAGACTTTCCTGCCATTGTGCATCATGACGGTACAAGTCGTGTGCAAACAGTGAATAAAACGCAGAATCCAGGCTTTTACCAACTGTTAAAAACATGGAAGGAAAAAACCGGATGTCCAATGCTGTTAAACACATCACTGAATATCAAAGGTGAACCCATAGTGAATGATATCAAGGATGCGGAACGCTTCGAAACCAAGTATAATGTAAGAGTATGTTAAAAATATTGGTAACAGGTGGTGAAGGTTTTATAGGCGGTTGGATTGTGGAAAAATTGTCTCAGATGGGACATAGAGTTACTACTCTAGATTCTGGAGAAACCTATGATGTGATTGAAAGGCAAGATCTAGATAGATTATGCCGTTGGAGACAGAGGAATTGGAAACGAGTTACAAAAATATCAGGCAATGTGACCATGCCTTTGGATCGTGTGTGGTTGAAAAAACAAGATATTGTGATACATCTAGCATCTTATCCCAGAGCTAGAATAGTGCATGATCATCCAGAAATGGGAGTAGAGAACATAGTGGTAGGTACCACAGGAATGTTACAAGATTGTGTGGAGTATGGTGTAAAAAGATTTGTTTATGTTTCTTCCAGTATGATATATGGAGATTTTGCAGATGGAGCAGATGAAAAAACTGCACCAAATCCTATCAATATCTACGGAGAAGCCAAGTTAACAGGAGAAAGATTAACGCAACAATTTAATAGATCATTTGGATTGGAATATGTGATAGCAAGGCCCAGCGGAGTATACGGAGCAGGTGATATTCCAGATAGAGTATTAAGTAAATTTTTTGATGCTGCTATGAATAATCAAAATATTTCAGTGCATGGTGCTGATAATCGAGTGGACTTTACCTACGTAGAAGATGCAGCAGACGGTATTATTCGTTGTGCTCTAGAAAAACAAGCAGCCAATAAAATTTTTAATATTACAGCAGGCAGTGCAAACAGTTTAGGAGAAGCAGCCAAAAAAATTATTCAATTAACAGGTAGTAAGAGTCAGATTAAAGACACAGGAAAAAATAAATTATATCCCAATAGAGGCACGTTAGATGTATCTCAAGCACAACAATTATTAGGATATAGGCCTCAACACAGTTTTGATCAAGGTATTGCAAAGTATTATGAGTGGTTACAAAATAAAATTTAACGGATTAGATAGAATCTATTCTCACTATAAAACAGAGCTGGATGCAGCAGCCAAAGAAGTGTGGCGCACAGGCAATGTATTAATAGGTAGAAAAAAAGAAGATTCAGAATTGGGTATATTTGAAGATTTAATAGCCAACTATGTGGGCAGAGAATATGCTGTGGGAGTACAGAGCTGTACAGATGCTCTTTATTTTGCTCTAAGAGCTCATGACATAGGATCAGGTAAAACAGTAATATGTCCAGCATTATCTTTCCTGAGCACAGCAACAGCTATTAAACGTACAGGTGCTGCAGTTGAGTTTGTTGATGTTGGAGAAGATGGTCAGATTGGTGAGCTTGGAGATATCAAAGCCGATGCTCTAGTGTATGTAAATCTATATGGTAATCTAGCCGACTATGATAGATTGAAACAGCATTGTCGTAAAAATAAAATATTATTGATAGAAGATGCTGCTCAGTCTTTAGGAGCATATTATAAAAAATCACAATCTGGCAATCTAGGAGATATCAGTGTGCTAAGTTTCTCTCCTGTAAAAAATCTTCCAGCATTCGGCAACGGTGGCATGATATTAACAGATGATAAAAAAATAGCAGAAAAATGTCTAGCTCTGAGATATCATGGAGTAAATGGAGAAGATGTAGAGCATGGGTATAATTCTGTAATGTCAGAAAGCCAAGCTGCACAATTGAATGTATTAATGATGGATTTTAATACTTTGCAAGACAGAAGACAGCAAGTTAGAGATCAATATAATCAGCATTTAAAAAAATTATTAAATGTTAAAACTATCGATACACAAACAAACACAATAGGTTCTAATCACAAATTAGTAATATTATGCAAAGATAGAGATAGTTTAAAAGAATTTCTCTCTAACAAAGGCATAGAAACACAAATACACTATAATGAAATATTGCCTCACACAAAATACTTCAATAATAAAAATTCTTTCCCTAATGCTGAAAGAATTTCAAAAGAATGTTTGAGTCTTCCAATCTATCCACATTTAAAAAAGAATGAGATCAAATATATTTGTGATATGATAGGAGAATTTTATGGCTTTTGATTGTATCTGTATAGATTTTAAAAATAATAAAAGTGAACAAAATATAAAGAATATTAAAAAAGTATTTCCTTATGCGAGAGTTATACCATTCCTACAGAGCTATTACGAAATAATACAATCTCAAATCTCATCTTGCAGCACAAGATATCTATGGTTGCTTTCTAGTTTAATTGATTATCGAGATTTTGATTTTGGATTTATACCTGAACAATTCCAAGAAAAACAAATTCATGTTTGGTCAATAGAAGGACAGAAAGAAGGTGATACATTCTTAATACCAAAAAAATTTACAGAACAACAAATAGAGTATCTACGAGATTATAAAGATATTAACTATCATACAGCAAATAACATACACTATGATTATGATATTGCAGAATCTCCTTACGATTTAAGTAATAACATTGATTGTTTAGAAAGAGTATCAGGACCTGCTGGCAAATATGTTAAACATTTTGAAAAGAAAAATGATAAAAAAATATATCCTTCTTATTGGGAAGATCTAAAAATTTATATTGATGGTACTACATTCTATGTACCAAATGCAGCCGTAGATAAGATTCATACACAAATATATGACTATCATCTATTGTATCGATTGCAAAATAATCTAGAAAAAGATTGTTTTGATATTGCCTTTATATCTAATAGAGAACCATTTGAAGAAGACAATTACAATCTATTAAAAGAGCATCTACAAAAGAATAATTTAAAAAATAGATTATATTGGGTGCGAGGAGTAGATGGAAGAACAGCAGCATATAAACAAGCAGCCGAACAATCCAGCCAAGAATATTTTTATGCTGTATTTGCAAAAAGCCAAGTGGACAAAAATTTTATGTTTAATTACACTGTAGATAGAGCAAAAAATAAAAGACATTATATATTTCACGCAAGATTATGCGAACTTGGATTAGAATATGGTACATTTAATATCAATCTTTTTTCTCGATCTTTATGTCTCGATACTCCAGATACTCCAGGCCTGGATTTTACTCTTTATAGCAAACATGAAGTTGTACCTATAGTGGCAAACACAGCATTATTGTGCCCAGACAACTATACAGCATGGAAAAATGCTTTTAGAGAAGTTAGCAAATTAATATTATGGAATAAGCAACGTCCTACAGTGGAAACAGGATATAGAATTGAAAAATGGTTGTCTACAGATAATACATGGCTAAAACGAGGAGCACATGATGCTAAAAAATTTGTGGAAGATTCTAATTTCGATATTGTAAAGATAGAAGAGACTTATTCTTGGAAGTTCACTAAAGAAACTTTTTCTAAATTATATCCTGCAGAGCAGAGCTATTAAAAATTAAGATTATCGCGGTAAAATTTTTGTTTTAGGAACCAATCAATATATTCTGGTATGCCTTGCTCAATATCAATCATTGGTTGAAATCTTAAAAGATTAACTGCTTTGTCGCTGTTTAATGTATCTCTATTAGGATAAAATTCATCATGTGGTTTAGTATTAATTTTAACACTGCCTATTTTTGATTGGATTATTTCTGCAGCTTCCATTATTCGACGACCGCGTCCTCTAGTGCAATTAAAAATTTCATCCACTACATCTGATAGAGTAGCTCTAACAAAATACTCTGCCACATCTTCTACGTGAGAAAAATCTAATTTATTGTCCGGTCCTTGCACAGTCATTTCTTTTTTAGTTAATGCGTTTTTAACTAACTGACTTATTACTCTCACAATCATATCAGGACAGCCATATAAAGCCGAAGGTCTCATTATTACATAGTTTAATCCGTGTAATCTTCTCCAAACTTTACACATGAGTTCTCCTTGATACTTGTAAGAACCATATAGAGTATTAGGACTTGGAGTGACAGTTTCATCTGGTATCTGTTCTTTAAAATCTCCATAAACCATGCTGCTGGAAGAAAATACAATTTTTTTTACTTGATGCTTAACACATAAATCTAAAATATTTGCTGTGGCTGTAATCATATTGCCTGTAGCATCATCAATATTACTTTGCACCATTTTAGCATTGGGATAAGTGCCTAAATGTATTACTCTTTCTGGTTGAAATTCTGCGAAAGTTTTTTCCATGAATTCTTTGTCTTCTATTCTTCCTACAAATGTACGATCGTTGGCTGCAATAGTTTTTCTTAAATCTAATATTGGAAAGTATTCCCAATCAGGAAAAGCATTATATTGATGATAACAATCTACCACACCAACCATGTGTCCTTCTTTTTTTAATCGTTGGCTAACTCTACTGCCAATAAAACCATGTCCTCCAAGTATTAGAATGTTCATGCTATCAGTTGATATTGTATAGAGAATGTTTCTGCTATTTTATTCTCTCCTAAAAAAGATCCTCTATATCGATTGTAGTTTATAATTTGTTCTATATTCTGTTGCGAAAAATAAGACTTATAACATCTTAGAGCTTGTTGTTTTTGTTCTAAATGTTCTGTTATATCCACATATAGATTTGTTTTAAAATTACTGTAGTGCAGATTATAAGGAGTTTGATCCATACACCAAAATTCTTTAAAAAATTTTCGAGACAAACTCTGTGCTAATTCATAACATATTCTATGTTCTTGATGAGAATCTTCTCGCCAATGAGATATTAATACATCATATCCTTTGGATATTCCTTCCACTGCTGTTATTAAATTATTGTTTAATGTTAAATTAGGACGACCATTACTGTGTAGAGGAGTGTTATAAAATTCAACAGTATGTTTTAAAACTTTTTGACTATTTTCTAATTCGGATTTTACAACGGTTTCATTCCTGTTTTTGTTAATTTCTACAGAAGGTCTTATCATGATACAGTTGGTTACTGTACCACTATTTTGTATGATTTTAGATATTAAACCGCCGCAGGCAGATTCTGCATCGTCTGGGTGAGCTGTGAGTATAAAGAATTTTCTTTTGTAAAATTCATTCATTTAAAAGTTTTATCCAACAACTTGTTAGTCTTTGATTCCATGTCTGCTTTTAATTTAGGAATATCAAATTTAAGATCCACATGTTTAACGTTGGCATAATTGCTATTAATATATCTTTTTAGAGTTTCAGCAATTTTAGATTCAGTTTTTTTTGATTGTAGCTCTTTTTCTACGTCATAATGTATGGTGACATTATTTTTTAATGTAATGTCACACCATTTAACATAGCCTATAGGCATGTTGCTGTATTTGATGCCTTCTAGAACTTCTGGCCACTCTTTAACAAATTCTGATGTTAATTGAACCCAAGTTTGTTTAGTTCTTGGCAGTTTCCTTGCCATTGGATTTTTTATTAGGTTTAGGTTTTTTACTGATAACTATATCTTCTTTAACTGCTAACTCGCTTACTGATATTTTTAAATCATCAGCAATCATTTGATTCAGCTTATCCAAAGGAATTTTACCCTCATCTCCTGCACCATAAGTTACAATAATATCTTTAGTAGGCATTTTTTTAAGATAGTTTTCTATATGTAATAGTGCTAGCATATTCGGACCATCTGGAAAAGCTAACCTAGCAATATGAGTTCCTAATTCAAAACTAGCTTGTCCTTCAGGACTTTCTAATGCTCTCATTAGAGATTCGCGATGAATATCTGACAAGAATTTAGGACCTATCACCAAACAAGACTCTGGTTCTTTTGGCAATGTTCTAAAAATTATTGCCACTTGAGCTCCATCTTGTTTTAGGACTCCCAGATGTTTAAGATTTTTGACAGCCTGGGTTTTCGCACCTGTGTTAGCAGCATCCATTACTAACTTATCGTATAAGTTTAGCATTATCTATTTTCCTGCGGCTGCTGGTGCTTCCGCTGTTTTGTTTTCTTCTGGTTTGGTTTCTGGTGCTACTTTAGCAAGAAACATTTGAAGTTTATTATACACAAGTCCAACAGTGGCCATTTCGTTGGCTCTGAATGCGCCTCTTGTAGATGCCACATCAATGATTGTACCAATGTTTTTTAAATCAGCAATAGTTAAATCATTAGCTGGTTGTCCTTGTGGTGGTGTTGTTTGTGTTGTTGATGCTGATTGAGTTGCGGCAGCCGCTTTTGGCGCTTTAACTTCAGCTTCTTTTTTAGTTTTTTTTGTTGTCATTTTTTCTCCTAAATTGCAATTAGACTAATATTGTAACAAAATTAGTTAGCGAGGTCAACAACCAAATCTATGAGTTCTGAGCCATACCACTCAATACAAATAGTGTAAGATCGCTGGGCTCTTCAAAAGCAATTGTGGTAAAGATATCCACTCTGTCACCTGTGTGTTTAATATCATTTACCAATGCAAATCGTCCTGCACAGTTGGAATAAATCCAACGAGCCAATTTTTGACTTTGGTATTCGTGTTGATTTGGTAAAGAAATAGATTTAAAATGTGGAGGTATTCGATCTAGTTTTCTTGGATGAAAGTTTTTAGCATTAATCCTCATAATTCACCGTCATTCCAAATGGTGCTTGTATGTTTCTTTCGTAACTGTTATTAATTAAGAATATAGTATCGCAATAATCTTTGTCACCCCAGCTGTCAAATGGCCAACCATCTGTAAACATGATGAATTTTTTAGGTTCAATACCTTCTTCTTTCATGAAATCCCAATTACACATAAAATCAGTACCACCACCTGAACCTATCACATAATCTGTAAGTTCATCCATATTGTCTGGTGTGAATATTTTAGGATTGAATACTTTGGTATCAAACGACCAAAGATGTATTTTAAAGTCTTTGTATTGTTCCATTATGCCGCGAATCTCGCCTAAGAAATCTCTACATTGTTGTTCACTAATAGAACCTGAAGCATCAATGGCCAAACATATATCAATAGAATCAGTATTGATCATGCCTGGCAACACAGCATCCATGTGCCAGCTTCTTCTGCTGGGTTTCATGAATGTGTAATCACTCTTCATTGTGCTCAATATTTGTTGTTGAATAATTTCTCTCCAGTTTAATTTAGGTTCTGTAAGATCAGCAATCATTCTTTGAATACTGCCTGGTAGATTACCTGCACCTGTGCTCTGTGCTGCTGACATCATGGCTTCTTTGATCTCATCTTTGATTTTTTTAAGTTCTTCTTTGGTATACACAGGTTTTCCACTTTGTCCTTGACCTTGACCCTCTTTGTTCTTGTCTTTGCTTTCTCCTTCGCCCTGTCCTTGACCTTTGCCCCAATCAATATGTTCGTCTAATAATTCACCTAATTTTTTAAGATCCACTTTGTTCTTTTTAACCTGTTTCATTAGATCATCATAGATCTTTTCTGAAGCCCAATCTTTGTATTTGTCGTCTTGGAAACCTTTATTCTCACCTTTTTTACCTTTGGGCATTTCACCAATTCTATAATCCACTAGTATTTGGTTCACAGCATAGTCACAGGCAATATTCCAAATCTGTGGATCTCTACCTTCAGATCTCAACATCATATGTTCAAATACATTGTGTAGCACTTCATGTCCAAATAGGAATTCAGTTTCTTTGGGAGTTAGACTGTCTATGAATTTGATGTTGTAAAAAAAGTGTCTGCCATCAGTGGCTGCTGTAGGACACCAATCATCAGCATTCACTATTTTAAGTCTTGTAGCAAGATTGCCAAAGAAAGGATGTTTCAATAGCAGTGCAATTCTTGCAGTGACTAGTTTGTCTAGAATTTTTTGATCTGTGGCAGCCATTATTTAGACTCCATTGCAGTTATGACATACTTGCCAAACTTTTTATGGAATCTATCAAATGATTTTAATTTACTTGGATCAAATGGCAGTTTGTAATTTGTAAGAGCAATCTTCGCACCCATAACAACTAACTCTGTTTCAAAGTTATCCATCATATAGTTGAAGAATCTATCTGCCATATCGTTCCAATTTTTTTCTTTGTTGATGTGTGCCTGTTGTAATTCATAGCACAGACTCACAGTCAACGAATACATTGCTGATATTTCTTTAGTCTTAAGATCTTTGACCTTGCCGCTCAATATGTCGGATGGGTTAGGTAGCTGACCGCTAATTTTACGATGATTCATAAATTTAACGGCCAGACCCTCTCCTACTGCGCCTGCCACGAGGTCAGTGAGCGTACTTTCAGGCAAGCTGTCCGATAGAAGTTGGCTAACGAAACTCCATGATCTAGGAGTTGCGAAAGAACGTGATGATCCCTTGGGATCAAAATCGTACAAATCTTGTTTGGCAAATGTTACATAACCTACCACATCAGGATGTACTCTGTTTAGAGTTGCCCATTGCATCCAATCTTCGTAGTCTACTCGTAATTCAATGTGAACGAATCTGTTCGCTAATGGTGCTGGCATTCTGTAAGTAACGCCTTTGTCAGCATCTCTGTTACCGGCTGCCACAATTGCAACACCTTCTGGTAGATGATATTGTCCTACTCTACGATTTAAGATTAATTGATAAGCCGCTGCCTGAACAGCAGGAGCCGCTGAGTTTAATTCATCTAAGAATATGATTGCTGTGGATTCGGGATCTGTAGGCAATTCTGCTGGAGGAGCCCAAACCATGTTGTTTTCTTTAGAATTGTAATAAGGAATACCTTTAATGTCTGTGGGTTCCCACAATGGCAACCTAATATCAATCACCTGTCTTTTTTGTTCTTCTGCAACCTGTTTAACGATATCAGATTTACCAATACCAGGTGCACCCCACATCATTAGTGGTCTTTGTAATTGCAGACAATGTGCTAATGCTGCCTTTGCTTCATTTGGAGTTACGGTTCTATTTTGAGAACCAACCGCTGTGCCTTTTTCTTTTTTGCTCACCATTTTTAGACCTCTCTAAAATTTGTTTATAGTATCATTATAACATAAAACGATATAAGGTCAACTGGGTATAAGTCACTGATTTTATTAACTTTTTAAAAATAATCGTAAAAAGTTGGAATATAATCAGTTATTTTTATATTTCTTTTTTGATCTAGATCTTTTATAAAAATTAATAGATTATCTTGTTCATTTTTTTCACTATTACATAAATTTTTGATTAAACTCTGTATTTCTAAATTAAACTTTAAATCAAAAGTTGATTTATGTTCATTAATGAATCTTTTTAAATCTTCTATAAATTTGTTTTTAAGTTTTATTGGTGCAAGATTAGGATTGAACATCGTAGGAAAATTTACTTTACTCAAATTTACACCAAGTTTTTTATTATTGTCTTTAAATATTTTTACCATTTTATTAATCCATACTAGAAAATCATAAAAATTGTACATAGAAAGAGTTTGTAAAGATATTTGTAGATTTATTTGATGTTTGCTTTTGGACATTTTAATTAAATTTTCTTCTATTTTATTGAATTTGCTAGGATATCTTATGTAATCGTTACTTAATTCGTAAGAATCAATGCTTACATCTATGTTTACTTGTTTAAAATCATTCAAAATTTCATAGAATCTATTATTAATGTTTGTGAGATTAGTGATACAATCTAGAGTTATGTTAGAGATTGTTCCATCTTTTTTTAAAAGATCAAAATAATATAGATATTCTGGTATAAGGCTAGGCTCTCCACCTTGTATAGTTAGATGTTTTAAATTTTTTGATATGCTGTAAAGATCATCTATTTTGTCTGTTGATATAGATAATACTCCGTTTGTCTCTTTATTTTTATTGAGATCTTTAGCCCACTGAGAACTTCTATCGGCATTACACATTATGCATTTTAAATTACATAGATTACTGAAATCTAAATCTGCAACAGAGGGTAATTCTTCTGTATTATATTGTTTAAAAATAGAATTATAGTGTTGTCGAAGACTTAATGCATTAATTTTTTCTGTTTTATAACAATTATTACATTCTTTTAATTCTGTTCCTGCAGCCATTTTTTCTCTAACTTGTTTTAGATATTGATCACTCCAAAACTCTGTTGGTTTATCTTGTGAGAATTTATAGGAATTACAACACAATCTATTTCCTCTCGCATTGATTTGGAATCCATTGAATGGAAATTTACAATAGGTTTTATTATGCATTTTTCTGTTCGTCCATTTTGCTCATTGCACGAGCTAGGCCATATTTGGTGACATCTCCAGCAAACATCATCAATTGCAGAGCCATTTTTTCCATTGTGACCACAATCTGTTTTTTATCCACATAGTATGGACAATCTACAAACTCATCTAACCATAGAAAAGTTTGCGGTGTAAAAATGATTTTGTCAGGGAATTTAATAGTGTAGGTTTTGATTTCTAATCGGTTTATGATGTCTAATCCTTGTTTGGTCAATCGCAATGATCTTGCTTGATAGCTCTCTCTTACATTCTGCCACCAAGTGTAATAACAGCTCTTTAGAGTTTCTTCATGATCAGGCTGATTTAACAATTGCATGAAGGTGCGAGTATAGGCGGTCTTAACGTCCATACTGTTAATTATCTTTTAAATTTTTCGCCAGTCTTTAATAGGTATACACCAAACTTATCAGTTTTGTGCATGGTGTTTAACTTTTTAGCTAGATTTTCCGCATGTCCTGGGTTGGAAAAAGAAACTTTCTTGTACTTAGGACCCGGATAATTAGAAACCAAACTAGATGATTTTAGATTGATTGGTTTACCATCGTAAAACACTGCCCAAATTCCCACTGCCGCAAGCACTTCCTCTTGCTTGTAAGTGTCTTTATTGCTGATTGTTAACAGCACTGTAGGCTTTGGTCTTGACATAATCTATCATAGTATTTACCAATTTTTACCAGATAAACTATTTAGAAAAGTTGCCGCCGTCCATTTCAATGTTGATCGTTTGCGACTGTTGTGCTGTTTTTAGCGCCTCGATTATTTCTTCCTGTACAGATACTAACCTTGTCATGGTTTGACTTAAACTGCCTGCCAAACGATCAGCATCCTGTATGGTTAGGGTAATATTTTTATCCTGTTTTGACTTAGCAGTTCTTACTCTTGCTATGAAGTCTTCAATGGGTTGTGTCTGTATTTTGTTCTTTGATTGCATTGTTTAATATCTGTTGCATTTCTATTTTGGTTTTGATAGGTCCTTTATATGGATATCGCTGTAGTGTAATTACCTTAGGACAGTAGGCTTTCCTCCATCCTTTGGGGAAATCTATGATATAATAGCCTGCACAAAATAGACTTCGGCTTTTGGGTGTTTTGGTGTAAATGGGCAGTTGTTTTTGCACATCAAACATGGCATTATACGGCTGTTGTGAGCAAGGGAATCCATGCACGTGCCACTCACTCTCTTCTAATTTAGTCTCATTCTCCGGCACTGAGATATCTGATGCAAATATACCCGATCCAAATCGAGCATATAGACTTTCTTGTGTAGGGTATTCCTGTCTCTGGTCTTTCTTACCTAAGAAGATCCAACCATCGTTGTCTTTTTTCTGCAGTGTACCTAATTTCTGACCATTTTCTTCTATGATCCAAAATTTATCTTTTACTAATATTTTTGCTCGCATGGTCATACTAATCTTGCATTAAATGGTTCTACATATAACTGTGCTTGTTCTGTAATCTTTTGTAGATCATACTTGGCACAAAATTTCATGAATCTTATGCCCACTTGTGATATCTGTTTGTTTTCTGCTTTGGCTTGAGCAATTGTTTGATCTAATTCTTGCACAATAGCTTCTGGTTGTGCATGTAAATCAACCAGTAATCTATTACGCTCATAATCGTCCATAACTCTATGTTCTACACCTTCCGGATCCATCCATTTACTTAACATTAGATTATTCCAAGCATAACCTTTATTGGTTCTATCTTCGAATGCTTCCAATAAGCCCACTTTGTTTTTAGTACCTTTTTTACGCACACCTGGGTATGCTGAAAATATATTATCAGATGGATCTCCTCTCATGGCTTTTTCAAATATGGTCCATTCTGCACTCTCTGTTTTTCTATGCTCTTTGGTTTTATTGTCTATAACAGGATTGCCTTTTTTATCGAAATAGCCATCCACAGTTATGGTTTCCTCAGTAACACCGTTGTATTGTCGCACATTGGGTGCTATTAATTGATTGAGATCCTTATCTGTACTAATGATTACGTGCTGTTGATCAGGATGCTTGTCAATCCAACGAGCTATTAGATCATCTGCTTCACATCTGCCATTCTGTAGCACTGTGACATTAGTCTTGGTTCGAATAAAATCAACAAAATCATCATAGCACTCCCAAAATAATTTATTCTCTTCTTGCTCAGTTGCTGTCATTGCCTGCACTGTTTCTGCTCTATTTCTTTTATAAGGAGCATAGTGGTCTTTCCTCCAACTACGACCTTCCAAACAGAATATCACATGAGTACCATCAAAATCATTCCAGGCTTTTTTAATAGAATTTAAAGTGATATGTATAGCCATACCGATCTTTTCTGATGCATCACCACGTATCACGTGTCTTGCTCGGAAAAAAGTATTAGCAGTATCGACCAATATATGGGTCATACTCTAAGATACCTCAGTCTTGCCGTCGTTTCGTCTATTGATTTGTACATAACCTGCACCAGTTATGTCTATGCCTTGCTCATTGCCGATGGTCTTGCACAGGCTTTGAAACCAACGATCCACAATCTCTTCTTCAGATTCTCCTGTGTAGCCGTTCTGTTTCAACATATTAACAAATTCATCATTCCAGTCTAATTCAAAGAATCCATTTCTTGGGTTTTCTGGATTTACATTCACTTGTAAAACTTTAACCATTGGCTCTTCGCTCTTTTGAACTTTTGTATTTTTAGTTTTTTTAACTTTCATAAAATATATTATACTTTATTTTCCATTTTTATGCAAATAAAAAGGATTAGGAATACCATTAAAAGTTGGTAAATTAGGATTCATTGCTTGGTAATGTTGAGGATACCAGTCTAGATATTCTAATAATTCATTTACGTCTTTAAAAAAAGAATTTGTATTAGGTATAATTTTAAATTTAAAATTTGATTCTATCCATGCCGAAAGATAACCTTCTTCAAATACATCTAATGTGGTAAGATCATAATTCTGCCGATTTTTTATGCAATCAATGATTGTTTTTATTCGATCTTTAGAGTTATAATCTTTTCTTGTATTTAAAAATTGTTTATGTAGATCTTTTGCTTGATCATTTATTTCTATTTGTAAATTAAATTTTTGATTTATTTTTTGTATATTTTTAAAAAAATTATCGAATTCCCAAAATGCAGAAATTGGAAAAAAAAGAGTGTTATTAGGAGCTTTTTTTTTAAAAGACAGATTATCTTGCAAGACCTCATCGTCTTTTATATTCAAAAAATTTAATTTTATAAGATCTCTAAAAATAAATTTTGGGATAACCAATTTGTTATTAGTATTATAATTATATATGTTTTGTATTTTTTTAGAATAAAGTTTTTCAAGATATGGAGAAAAAATAACTTTTTCATTTTCCACTTTAATACGAATATCTGGTCGATCTATCTCTTCTACTTGACGTGTGTGTAAACATCTATATAGATATAAAAGATCTTTTTCTTCGATTGTTATAAAAATATGGGGTTGATCCTCATTTTTAAATTTGTAATTTTCTCTAATTGGATGATATATTATTATTAATTTAGAATATTTAATTTTATTGTTATGAGAATTTCCACTTTCTACAAAAGGAGTTTCTGTAATTGCAGGTGTTAATGCACTAAATCTATCTAAAAAATATCGTAAATAATTTCCATGAAATCCTGGTTGATAGGCAATGTTTAAAGGATTATTTTTAAGTTCCCCAGGCATTCTTAAACAGTGGCACTTGTAATCTATCACTATATCTATAACCCATTCGCATAGCTAACTCTGCCACTCTCCTATTATTCAAGTGATAAACACTCTCTACTCCACCCACAGGCATCAGATATACTGATCCCGAGAATCCTGCTGCTCGATAATCTGCCACTGCTTGAATTGCTTCTTCGGCATCTTCGTTGGTAGCCACTACAAATTTTAAATACACATGACCTACTTCACTATATTCTGCCACCACTTCAGGCAGTATGGCTTCTTCTCTTTTCTCTCCACTCACACTCAATTTTGCACTCACAGAGAATGTTATAGATTCTTTGCTTCTACCGTTCTTCTGACTCCATTCAGTGAGATATTTTCTAAAATCTGCATGTAATTTTTGTGTGCCGTTGGTTTCAAAAGTGATCTCTTTTAAACCTTGCATCTTGGCATGTTCCAACACATCTGGATATGATCTCTGCCAACCCAACAACGGTTCTCCGCCTGTGAATATAAAATGTTCATCCACCCATTTTTTATGAGGCAATATTTCTATTGTTCTTTCCACAATGGCATCTGATGTCAGCATGGGAGATAAATCTTTGAATCGTGGATCCCATGATGCATATGAATCACAGCCTGTGTTTACTAAAGGCAGCTCTTCATAACTCTTAAAAGGAAATTGTTTGTGTTGTTCAAACACTCGGTCATTCTCATCACTACGCATGCCTCTGGGC
>Ga0315909_10000245_pt1 | contig 70380 bp, 107 predicted proteins | sample LakEriMetagenome_11_FD_203527 | JGI IMG/M metagenome (GOLD analysis project Ga0315909, IMG submission 203527) | Freshwater fungal communities from buoy surface, Lake Erie, Ohio, United States - Buoy 2 MA125 | ecosystem: Environmental > Aquatic > Freshwater > Lake | place: USA: Lake Erie, Ohio...
CGGAGACGATCGACGGCAAGGCGACATCGCCGAACAACCGAGTCCTCGTCAAGAACCAAACCAACGCCGCCGAGAACGGCATCTACGTCGTCAAGGCGGGGGCGTGGCAGAGGGCGGCCGACGCCAACGGCACGGCGGACACGGGCGAGGTCACCTCGGGCATGTTCGTCTTCGTCGAGGACGGCAACACCCAAGCCGATTCCGCGTGGGTCCTCTCCACCGACGGTGCGATCACGGTCGGCGTCACCGGCCTGTCTTTCGTGCAGTTCTCCGGCGCAGGCCAGATCACCGCCGGCACCGGCTTGAGCAAGGACGGGAACACCCTCAATGTCGGCGGAACCGAGAACAGGATCACGGTCAACGCCGACACCGTCGACATCGCCTCCACCTATGTCGGACAGAACACGATCACCACCGTCGGCACGATCACAACGGGCACTTGGAACGGCAACGCCGTCGGGGTCGCATACGGCGGAACCGGGGCCTCGACGGCCGCCGACGCACGGGCCAACCTCGGGGCCACGACCAAGTACGCCACGAACATCACGGGCAACGGTTCAACCACCAACTTCACGATCACGCACTCGCTGAACACGACCGACGTCGTGGTTGCCATCTACGACACCCTGTCCGGGAATAACGACGTGGTGTACGCAGAGGTGAGGATCTCTGGCGCGAACACGGTCAACATCCTGTTCGATCAGGCTCCCGCCGGAGGCGGAACACCGCAGACCTACAGGGTCATCGTCGTCGGCTGACGCATTGACGGCCCGTGCCGTGCTCGTTAGGATTCGGGCGGAGGTAATGACATGCCCATGAACGAGATACCCGCGGACAGGCTGGTCAGGGAGATGTCGGCGAAGATCGGCGAGGTCATCACGGAGAACATGATTCTCAGGATCCAAGTCGCAGAACTTTCATCAGCCCTGATCGCGAGCCAGCAGGCGTTCGCCACGGAGGCCCCAGAGCCGAACATCCTCGCAGGGGCGTATGGCGAATCCACTGAATGACGAACTCGTCTGGCACGACGACGGACACTCGCTCTGGCTCGAGCTGAACAGGAACGAACTCGTCGTCCTGTCCGTCATGTGTCCGGGCGGGGAGGAGTGCAGGGACTCAAAGGGTCGGTGCGTCGTAGAGTGGTTCATCAACAGGTTCGGACTCGAGTGCCATGTCGGGGTGTCCGTCCCCGAGGAACACTTGAGGGTCGCGTGGTCGATCGTCGGCGACATTGACGACAAGGATGAGTCGCAGGTGTGGGTCATCTCCGTGAGCGACGACCTGTACGCCGCTTGGAGGTCGTCGCTGTAACGGGTGTCTAGGCGAGACAACCACGCCATAGCAGTAGTATCAAACTTGCTATGAGGATGTCAAGCAGGGGGAGAACGTCGCTAAACCCCGTCACAGTCGTTGGTCTCCTCATGTGCCTGTTCGGCATGTTCAGCGCGTTCTTCCCGGCACGGGCCATCGCCAGCACGAATCAGGTGACATCCGCACAGGACTTCGTGTTCTCGTTCTCGTCGCCCCAGCAGTTCACGGCGACGACCGACGCACAGAGGTTCGGGATCGACAGCCACCTGTGGCTGTACGACTCGTCTGGCGTCCTCGTCGCCGCCAACGACGACTACTACAACCTCGACTCGTACATCTCCGTTCCCCTGTCGGCGGGTGTCTACAGGCTCAGGGCTGGGGTGTGCTGCGGTGACCCGAACGCTTGGCGCGGTGGCTCGTACACCCTGACGACCAGTGCCGAACCGACGAACCTGCCGACCACGACGACCACGACCACGACAACGACCACCACGATCCCGCCGACACTCCCGAGCAACCAGACATGGGGATGGGTTGCGGAGAACGATCAACTGGTTGTCTCCGCCCCCCAGGGCATGGTGTTCTCTAGGGTCGTGTTCGCCTCCTACGGGACGCCGACCGGGTCGAATGGCTTCATGTCCGTGGACCCGAACTGCCACGCCCAGTCGTCGGAGCAACTGGTCGAGGCCGCCTTCATCGGTCGCCAGACGGCATCCATCGGGGCCAACAACTCCGTATTTGGCGACCCGTGCGCAGGCGCGTCAAAGACTTTGGCTGTCGTCCTCGAGTTCTCCGTCGCCCCGACAACCACCACGTCCACCAGCACGACGACCACCACGATCCCACCATTCGTCGGAGAACCCACCGGCCTTTCCGTCGTCAACTCGCAGGGCGGTGTCGTCATCTCGTGGGATCGGCCGTTGCGAGGGACCACCCAGCCCGAGAGATACGCGATCATGTGGCAGTGCGACGGTTGTGGCGCAAGGTCCATCGCAACAACGGAGACTGGCCTGTTCATCCCGTACGAGGTCATTGACGACTCGGGGCCGATCGGGCGCGCCTTCACCTTCTCGGTGAGGTCGGACAACGACTCGCTCGGTCTGTACTCATCGTGGTCGGAGCCCTTCACCATCCAGTACCTCGGCCCGGAAGTACCTTCCGGCACATACTCGGGCGGCGGTTGCGGCCCGTACCAAGCCATGCTCGTCGTGGGCAAGTCCAGCGGTGGCTCTGTCTGGGGGTCGAATCCCTACACGGACGACTCGGACTTCGGCGTCGCCGCGGTGAACGCCGGCCTGATCTCCGTCGGGGAATGGGCGGTCATAGAGCCCTACTGGGTCGGCTCGTACGACTCGTACCCGTCGTCAACGAGGAACGGCGTCAGCACCTCTGACTGGAACTCGTCGTGGTGCGGCTTCTACATCAAGGTTTCCGGTGCCCCGACACCCACGAGCACCACAACGACGACGAGCACAACAACGACGACGAGCACAACAACGACCACGGAACCGACCACGACCACAGAACCAACCACAACCACGGAACCGACCACGACCACGACCACAGAACCACAGGCTCCCCCCACGCTGACCACGACCACCAGCACCACGACAACCACAACGACGGAGCCGCCAGCACCACCCACGAACACCACGAGCAGCAGCACGGAGGCCCCAGTTGAGCAGACGTTCCCCGCAACGACAAGCACGACTCAGGTATCTCAACCAACAACGCTCCCGCAAACTGTCGCGCCGCCGACGACACAGGTGACCACGACGAGCACCACGACGACGACACTCCCGCAAGAAGTCGCGGACATAGCGGACAACGGGTACACGCAAGAAGAGATCGAACAGATAGTTGAGGTCGTCGGGTCGCTCGAGGACGAGGGCTACACGGCTGAGGAGGCGGTCGCCGTGGCCGAGGTGTCGCTCGCCCTCCAAGAACAGGGCTACGACGAAGAGACGGCCCTGCAGATTGCCGAAACCGCCTTCGCCCTCGAGGAGGAGGGCTACGACGAGGAGACCGCCGTAGCGATCGCCGAGATTGCCAGCCAGGTCTCGGACCTCGGCTACGACGAGGAGGAAGCCGTTGACATCGCCGAGACGGCCAACGAGCTCGGCGACAAGGGCTACGACGAGGAGACCGCCGTCGCCATCGCCGTAGAGGCTTTCGAGATCGAGCAACAGGGCTTCTCTGAGGAGGATTCGCTCAGGGCGGCCGAGGGCAACGCCTCGCCGGTTGCCGAGATCCTCGGCGAGTCAACCGTCGCCTCCCCGTCGCTCGGCCCTGTGACGCTTCACATAGTGATCACGCCCACGGAAAGGCGCACCGTAGTGGCCGCTGGTGTGACGGTGGTGTTCGGTGGCGCCACAATAGCAAGCGTTGGAAGTGCGTCAAGTTCGCCGTCCAGCACGTCCCCAAGAAAGAGGAACTGATGTTCAGGAAGTTGTTCGAGGCACTGTTGCGCCCCGTCCTCAGGGCCCCAAAGGTGAGGGTCGACCTAGTCGTGGACGACTCGTTGCCGGATCGCTGGGTGGTCGTGGGCGAGAATGACATGGCGGTCATCGGCCTGGAGGACGGCGGGCACGCCACCGCCAACGGCTCGCCGGTCAGGGTCATCACCGGCGACCAGCCCGCGTGCAACCAGACGACGGCGGACGACATCGGAACGCAGGGCGTTGTCGTGAGGCGCAGGGTGCTGTCCGTCCTCGTCAGGGAAGTCTGGGCCCTCTCTTGGACGCTCGTGGGTATGGCGATGGTGCTGATCACCCTGTCGGGTGACGCCCAGAGGATCTCGGCTGCTTTCGTCCTGCTCGGGGTGGTATTGCATACAATGACATTGAGGTTGCCAAGGACCCCGAGGAAGTAGGAAACGTGGAACTCAAGATCACCCCGCAACAGAAGGCGCTCGTCGCCTCATACCTGAGGAGCGCCCTGGCGGCCGTCGTCGCCGTCGTCGCCACCGGCAACAGCGACCCGAAGGACATCCTCACAGCGGCCGTCGCCGCCGTGGCCCCGCCCGCCCTCAGGTTCCTCAACCCCAAGGACGCGGCGTTCGGCAGGGGGAGCAAGAAGTGAACCTCCCCTTCATCAAGCTCGTCGTCCCGACCGCGCTCAGTAGCAGGTTCAAGAACGGGCAACTCGACCCCTCCGTCCTCGCCCCGGTCAAGACCGGCGGGCGCATGTACGCCCCGGTCGCCGCGGAGTTCAACAAGATGTACGACGCCGCCCTTGCGGCCGGCCACAAGCTCAGGAACGTCGGCGACTACCGAGGCTTCGAGGACCAGTTGAAGATGTTCCTCGACCGCTATGTCACCGAGGACACCGGCACCGGTGTCACCCGTAAGTACGACGGCAAGACGTGGTGGCTCAAGAAGGGCAAGGCCCCGTCCGCCGCCCCGGACCCGACCGGCGTGAGGGGCTCCAACCACGGCTGGGGACTCGCCATCGACCTCGGCTACGAGCAAGGGGGCAAGTTGGTCGGCATGGGTGGTGCGTGTTTCGACTGGATGTGCGCCAACGCACCCAAGTGGGGCTTCTACCTGCAGACCGCGGACCGCAAGTCCAAGGAGTTCGAGGCGTGGCACTGGCAGTACTGTCTCGGCGACAAAGCACCCGACGGCTCCGCGCCATCGGCCCCGGCCGCACCGGCCGCCGCACCCGCCGGCGGGGGGATGGTCTTCGCCTACCCCGGAAGCCCCGTGAGGAGGGGGTCGAAGGGTGACGCGGTCAAGCTCGTGCAGGCGATCGTCGGAGCGAACCCGCACGACGGCGACTTCGGCCCCGGGACCGAGGCCAAGGTCAAGGCGTGGCAGTCGTCCAAGGGACTGACCGCCGACGGCGTCGTCGGCCCCGTCTCGTGGAAGGCGATGTTCGGTTGATCAAGCAGATCAGTCTCCGCATCCTCGCCGCCTTCGCGGCGTCTGGTCTCGGCGTGGTCGGCGCAGGCTCCATCGCCGGCGTCCCGCTCTGGAAGGCGACGCTGATGGCCGGCATCGGCGGTGTCGCCACCGTCGTGGAGCGCCTCGCCCGGCTCTACCTCGACGACGGCAACCTGTCCGCCAAGGACATCGACATGGCCTTCGGCGTGATCCAGAAGGTGCCGGAGGCGACCCAACCCGAGAAGGAAGAGGAGTCGGCGAAGTGAGCACGGCCAGAATCCTCAAGTCCGTTGCGGGGGCGTTCGTCTTCCTGACCGTCATCCCCTGTGCCGTCGCCACGTGGGGCATGGCGACCGCGATCGTCGACCACAGGCGCAACATCGCCAAGGGCATGCGCTGGGAATGAGCGGCTACTCGCCCTACTGGTACAACGCCAAGGTGCTGAAGGTCGTCGACGGGGACACGGTTGACCTCATGGTCGACCTCGGCTTCAACGTCCACCACAAGATCCGCGTCAGGCTCTACGGGGTCAACACGCCGGAGTCCAGGACGAAGGACGCGGCCGAGAAGGAGATGGGCCTCAGGGCGAAGCAGTTCACCAGCGACTGGATGGGTCGCCACCCGGAGGTGTTCGTCCAGACGGTGGCCGACAAGAACGAGAAGTACGGGCGCGTCCTCGCGAACGTGTACTCGTCGAACCGCGTCGACGACCCGGCCACCGCCTGCCTGAACAAGGACATCATCGGCGCAGGGTACGCCCGCGAGTACTTCGGCCTCGGCGACAAGACCTGGGACGAGTACAAGTCAAAGTGATGTAGCCTCGTCCCCATGACTCACACGACTTGGGGACAGTACACGGGGCCGATCAAGGGAATCGTGTTCCTCGAGACCAAGGCGGCCGGCGACAAGTGTCCGCCCGCAACCCAGGACATCAGGCTGAACGTCAAGAACCGCCAGAAGGCCATCGACGACGTCGGTTACGGCCCGTTCAACCCGCGCGAGAAGAACGAGAAGTTCTGGCAGGGCAAAGCGGACCGCTGGAAGGTCGGCATCCCCGAAGCCAAGAAGCAACTGTGCGGCAACTGCATCATGTTCGTCAGGTCGCCGCGGGTCCTCAAGTGCATCGAGGATGCCCTCGGGAACGAGGAGGGCAACACGGCTATGGACATCGTTGAGGCCGGCAAGATCGGCTACTGCGAGGCGTTGGACTTCAAGTGCCACTCCGAGCGCACCTGCGACGCGTGGGTGGTCGGTGGCCCGACCACGACCGACGGAGACTGAGCCAACCGCTCAGGGGAGCGGGGCGTTGAGTGCGATGTATTCGGCCTTGTCCGACTGGGACGGGCAGAGGTTCCTGATGCCTGCCAACAGGATGGCGAAGTGTGTCGCACGATCCACGTCGTCGGTCGCGCCCTCGTTGATGCGCTCCACGACATCGGTGTCACCCATGCCCTCCTCCATCAACCTGCACCACAACTCGCCGAACTCCAGCAACGAGTCGTCACCCATCACGACCCCGCCGTAGAAGTAGGCGACGTCGTCGAAGAACGCGAACTGCTCCGGCGTGTAGGTGATCCGCTCGGCGGGGAGGGTGTCAACAACGGGGGCACCGGTTGTCGGCAAGGGGGCGAGGGTGGTTTCCCCCCCGCTGGTCGCACCCGACGAGCAACCAGCGAGGAGGAGAACTGTCAGCGGGAGTAGTCGCTTCACGGTCACAGTCCCTCGAACTTGTACATCTGGCTGGGGCAGAAGTTCACGACCGCCGAAGACACAACGGTCGTGATGAACTCGGTGTCCCCGCCGGCGCCAACGATCGCCCAGATCACGTCCGAGCCACTCATCCCGCCGAGCAGGGAGTCACAAACGACCTGTCCCGTCGAGATCATCTCGTAGTCGGTGACATAGATGGTTCCGGGGTAGGTGGTCTTGATGTCCAGGAGGAACTCGTCCTCGTCGGTCCACGGAACGGTTGGGGCCGGAGTCGCAACCGGGGCGTCCGTGGTCTTGACGACCTCCACCGTCGTGTCCGGTGCGTCCGTGCTGTCCACGTAGACGGTCTTTGTTCCGCCGCAAGCGGCGAGTGCGAGAGTGCCAACGATGGTGGCCGCAATGGTCGTTCTGTTCTTCATGTTCCCTCCTCGGGCTATGGGGCGGAAGGCCCGCCGAGGCGTCAATCTAACTCGTCGGGGTAGCGGCGCCAAGTCATTTCTGCCTCCCCGTCCCACCATGTGGGAATCGCGCCGATCGCACGGGCCGCCTCGGCGATCTCGGGGACCATCTTCGGCAACTCCCTGTCGAGGTTGATCAACCACCTCGCGGCGAACAGTTCCTCCGACCAGTAGGACATGGCCGACGGGAGGAGGGACCTGACGTGCTCGTGGTGCGGGTGGGTGATCTCGTCCGCCACGAGCGCCATCCCGGCCGGCGTCACCGTGAGGCTCCTGACCGTCCCGGGGGTTGACCTGATGTACCCGCGCCTGTGCATCACGTTCAGCACCCCCTGCGCCGAGGCGGACGACGAGTAGCCGATGTACTTGCCGATCTCCCTCACCGACGGCGGGTACCCCCTGGCGGAGGCGGTGTTGACGATGAAGGCGATGATCCTCGCGTGGGTCTCGGTCGACGACTCCTTGGCGTAGCTCACGCCATCTCCCTCGCGAGGTCCCACCACGCCTGCCCCCACACGTTCGACGGGTGTCGCCCGATGCGGCACGCAACCTCGTCGGCCCTCGTGGCGGTTATGCCGTTGTCGATCCAGTGCCGGACGGCCGCCCTCGAGTGCCCGCAGGCCTCGGCGATCTGCCCGAGTTCCGTCCCGGGTTCCCACAGGGAGATGAGGGGCTGCGCCGGGAGCTTCGTCCCGGTTCCCCGCTTCCTCCTCTTCGGCTTTGCGGTTAGTGCATCAGTACTCATCGAGGACGGAGAGTATCTTCTCGACCGCCCACTGTCCACTCCGCTCGCCGGCGTACTCCCAGCCACCGCCCTCGCGGCTCGTCCAGCGCATCGCCGGCAGGGGGATCTTCGCGCCGAAGGTGTCCTCGTTCGACTTGCCGGCCCCGCGGACCATGCCCTCGCCGAGGAGGAGCTCGTCCCTGACGAGGCGGACGATCTCGTTCCTCCCGTACAGGTAGATGTGGGCCGTCGGGCTGGTGGCGTTCACGTAGACGGTGACCCTCGCCGAGGAGATGGTGTGGAACGACGGGCTGACCATCTCGGGCGTGCCGAAGGCGCACAACCCCCTGTGCCCGTCCCTGTTGTCCCACACGTTCACGTCCGCGAGCTGCCAGTAGTCGACGCCGAGCGAGGCGGCGAGCCTCTCCATCCCGCCAAGGTGGACGGGGTTGGACGTCACCTCGCAGACCTCCACGAAGTTCAGCGGGTACCTGTCCGGGTCGATCGGCTGCCCCTTGCACTCTGCGTACGCCCCCGACGGGAAGCGGATGTCGCCGCGCTCCCAGTTCTCATCCCTGTCGGTGACGACGGAGGGCTCCACGCCGACGACGCGGCGGAAGAACTCGGCGGCCATCTCGAGCGCCGGCCCCTCCTTGCCCCTGCCGAGCGCGTAGCCCTCGTTGCGCGAGACCACGGCTATCTGCCCCCGCCCGGCGGCACAGCACCGCCCGCACGGCCGAGGAGCGCCGCGAAACGGGCGCTATCAGGGTGCTGGAGGAGTCTGTTTCCCACGATCTTGTACATGACCCCTTTACCGTAACGCGTTCTGGACACGAAACCGGCGGATACGAGCTCCGAGGCCACCTTCTGGACGCGCCCCTCGGACCACCCGAGCCTGTTCCCGAAAACCCTCAGCGTTCCGGTCGGGGTCGTCGCCATCTCGCACAGCAGCCTGCCGTGCGCCGAGAAGAGGGAGATGCGGGGCTCCTCGCGCACGACCCCGAAGCCCCCGAGGGCCTCGAGCACCGCGGACACGAGCATCTCTGGCTCGCCGGCGAAGGACGACGCGATCGAGCGGACGACCTCCGAGACGACCTGCGGGTCAACCGCGTCTGGTGTAGTTACATTGGCGTCATTCATGTAGCAGCCGATGCTACTCTCTCTGTCGGCGACCGCGCGTCGCTGTCCGGGGAGGGACACGGTAGTCCGCTGTGCGCCACGGCGCCAAAGGGTGAGAGGGGTAATCCGACCATGACAGGCAAACCACAACAGGGAGGCCTCGCCTCGGTCCTCAAGGGGCTGACGGACGGGCCGGCGAGAAGGTGCAACGTCTCCAGGCTCCTGGAGTCGATGGACAGGGAGACCGCCGAGGCGCTCCAGTCCGCGCTCGACACGCCGCAGGTCTCCAACAACAAGATCAGGGCGGCGCTCCTGACCGAGGGCATCAGGATGTCCAGGGACACCATCGGCGACCACCGCCGCGGCAGGTGCTCCTGCTCCGCCCAGGGGATCGCCGGATGAGCCTCGGGGAGGCGCTCGGCGGCATCGTCGCCGAGGAGGCGGCGAGGATCACCAACAAGCAGAGGCGCGACGCCCTCGGCAAGATCGCCGAGATGCTCGAGAGGCAGGGCATCGACCCCGCCGAGATCGGCCAGGTCAAGAGGGTCTCCCTCTACCAGACCATCACCAAGGGGGAGGACGGGGAGGCCGAGGTCCACGACCTGACCGCCATCCAGTTCTCGCCGGCGTGGCAGGACGGCCCCCAGTGGCCGGTGATAGCACAGGGGCCGAGCATCAGGCTCCCCGCCCCGAAGCCGGCGAAACCCAGCGACAGGGACTACAGGAGGGCGGTCATCCTCCCCGACATCCAGGCCGGCTACTACAGGCTCGCCGACGACTCCCTCGTCTCCATCCACGACGAGCAGGCGATCGCCGTCGCGCTCCAGATCGTCAAGGCCGCCAAGCCCGACAAGATCATCCTCAACGGGGACAACCTCGACCTGGCGGAGATGGGCAAGTACATCGTCACCCCCGCATACCAGCGGACGACGCAGGCCACCATCGACTGGATGACCACCTTCTGCGCCACGCTCCGCCACCTCGCCCCCGAGGCCGAGATCGTGTGGATCGCCGGGAACCACGAGGAGAGGCTCCCGAAGTACATCGTGCAGAACGCCACCGCGTCGTTCGGGCTCAGGCAGGGCAACGCCCCCGACTCGTGGCCGGTCATGTCCGTCCCCCACCTGTGCCGGCTCGACGAGTGGGGGGTCACCTACCTGCCCGGCTACCCCGCCGGCTCGTACTGGATCAACAACCGCCTGAGGGTCATCCACGGCCACAAGGTCGCCTCGGGCGGCTCCACGGCCCACAAGTACCTCGCCACCGAGAAGACCTCCGTGATCTACGGCCACATCCACAGGATCGAGCTCGCCCACAGGACGAGGGACGACTGGGACGGGCCGAAGACCATCCTCGCCGCCTCGGCGGGATGCCTCGCCAAGGTCTCGGGGGAGGTCCCGTCCACCAAGGGCGGCACCGACCTCGACGGGAGGCCGCTCCCGCAGAGCGAGGACTGGCAGCAGGGCGTGTGCGTCGTCGACTACGAGGAGGGCGAGGGCGACTTCCACCTCGAGATCGTCCCCATCATGGCCGGCAGGGCAAGGTGGCACGGCAAGAGCTACGGGGCCTGACCGTGTCCGGAATCCCCGTGGCCCTGCAGATCATCCCCCTCGTCGTGTCCGTCGCCGCGCTCTACGAGGCACGGCGCTCCCACCGCCTCGCCTCGGAGGCGCTCGAGGCCGCCGAGGAGGCCCAGGAGGGTCCGATGCTGCGCCCGTCGCCGCGGCGGGAACACCCCGCCGGACAGGTGGACCGCCTCATCAGGGACATCCTCGAGTGGGGGAACACGAACCCCGAGCCGGGCGACGACGACGACGAGATCCACGACTGGGAGGACGACGAGGGGGAGGGCGAGCGGTGACGACCATCATCGGCATCCAGGGGGACGGCTGGGCGTTCCTCGCCTGCGACTCCCGCGTGTCCTCCTTCGACACCACGGGGCTCGCCTACCAGTCCACCACCCTCACCCCGGGGACGGGCAAGCTCGCCAGCAACGGCAAGTGGATCCTCGGGGCGGCGGGGGACGTGCGGGCCATCAACCTCCTGCACCACGCCTTCTCGCCCCCGACCCCCCACCCGGGGCTCCGGGGCCGCAAGCTCGACCAGTTCCTCACGACCAAGTTCATCCCCGCGCTGAGGGACTGCTTCGAGGAGCACGGGTACGCCACGCCCGACAACGACGAGAAGCAGCACATCGCCGAGATGTCCTCCACCGTCATAGCCGCCGTGAACGCCACCATCTACGCCGTCGACGGCGACTACTCGTGGACGACCGACACCACGGGGGTCTACGCCCTCGGCACGGGGGCGGCGTACGCGCTCGGGGCGATACACGCGCTCAGGGGGAACGACGGCATCAACACCCTCCGCCAGGCCAAGAGCATCGCCACGAAGGCCCTCACCATCGCCGCCCGCCTCGACCCGCACACCGGCCCCCCGATCCAGACGCACACCCAGACGACAGACGCGCGGAACGACAAGACATGACGGACGGCGGAGATAGGCAAGCATGGACGAAGCTCGCCGCCTGCCGGGGGAAGACGGCGGTGATGTTCCCAGCGCACCACAAGGACACGCAGTACATCGTGGCCGCCCGAAAGGTGTGCGACGAGTGCCCCGTGAGGCGGGAGTGCCTGGACTACGCCCTCGAGTACCCGCCCGCCGACATGCACGGCGTGTGGGCCGGGCTGACGCCGAGGCAACTGGCCGCCGAGCAGAGGCGCAGGGGCATCCGCCCCTCGAGGCCGACCATCAGCCAGCTGTGGGCGGAACTCGCCGGCAGGGGGATCGCTAGGTCGGGCGGGGCAGACCCGGCCGGCTGACGCGCACCCCGCACTCCGAGCAGTAGTGGTGGCCGGCGCTCTCTGTGGTGGCGGTCGAGGCGGGGCAGGGCCACGGTCTCCCGCACGGGGCGATCAGCGGCTCGCCGGTCGTCCACGAGGCGATCGTGTCGACGACGCTCGGCGTGTCGTGTGGCGTGTTGTGCCGTGTCGTGTCGTGTGGTGTGTTGTCCTGTGTCGTGTCGTGTGGTGTGTTGCGCGACGCGTCCGTGAGCACGGCCGCCGCCCAGGCGTTGAGCGTCATGCCGGCCCTCTCGGCGGCGTCGAGGCAGGCGTTCTTCGCCCAGCCCCTCAGGCGGACGTAGACGACGGCGTTCGCGTCAGGGTCGTGCCTGACCGGCCTCTGAGGCATCCCTGTCGACGAGCACCTCGAGGTACTCGGAGATCGTGAGGCCGTAGAGGTCGGCCATCTCGGCGAGGAGGTTCTTCGTGCGGGCGGGGACGCGGGCCGTCACCTTGGCCGTCGTGCCCTCGGGGGCGGGGACGGGCGGGCGGCCCTGCCTGCCGGCGACCATCAGGGGAACGGCCTGACCACGGCGACGAGGACCATGGCGGCGAGGACGAGGAGGAGGCCCGGCCTCACGGCGTGAGCCTCGCCCCGCAGTCGTTGCAGAACTGGGCCCACGGGTACACCCGGCGCGAGCGGTGGGGGCAGTCGAGGATCGGCGCGGCGCGGTCGTCGGTGGACGCCCTGACGAACTCGGACATGGAGACGCCCGACTTCTCGGCGGCCTCCTTCCAGCGGTCGCGGGTGGCCGCCGGGACGCGGACGATCACCTGGACCGTGCCCTCGCCCGGGGCGGCCCCGGTGGGGCTGGACACGCCGGTGCCGGCCTCGTCGAGCGCGGCCGCGGCGGCGGCGAGCACCCCCTCGCCCGGCTCAGGGTAGGCGTCGTTCTTCGGCATCGCGTGACTCCTCGTCGTGCGCCGGCTCCTCGCCGGCGGGTAGTTCCAGCAGTTGGTCGGCGGCGGCCCTCGGGAGGACGCCGCTCCTCGACATTATCTCGATCAGCTGGCGGGCCTCGGCCTCCGGGTCGAACGCGTCGGCCGCGGCGGCGGACTGGGCCCCGGCGAGGACGGCGCGCTGCGGGGCCGGCGCCTGGTCGACCGTGAGCGCGACGTTCACCTGCTCCATGCCGAGCAGGCGTGACCTGCGGTCCATGATGGCGAGGACCTGCTGGACGGCCTTCATGTCGGGCTCGACCACGTGCTCCTCGCCGTCCGGGCCGGCGACCTTGCGGTGCTGGGTGAGCGGCCAGAGGGCCTGCTGGAGCGCGTCGAGGCGCTCGAGCTCGAGCCGCAGCACCTCCGGGTAGGCCAGCAGGGCCTCCCGGTTCAGCTTCTGGAGGGACCGCTGGACGGCGTTGTTGACGGCCCCGACCGTGATCTGGAACTTCTTCGCTATCTCGTGGACCGTGACCCCCGCCCGGCGCATGGCGAAGATCCTCGAGTCGCGCTCGGCGAGGAACTCCCTGGTGAGTCCCCTGTCCGTCTCTGCCATGTCGGTTCTCCTCCGGCCGGCTATTCGACCTGCTCGAATGGTAGCACCGTGCCGCGACGGAGGCGCGCCGGCCACTCGCGCATGTCGCGCGGGCCGCGCCACTGCTTCACCTGGTACTCGGGGCGGGCGGCCGAGGCGTCGGGGGCGAGCGCGTACCCGAACTCGGGCCACCGCATCCACACCGCCGACCCCATCGGGCGCAGGTCGCGCCCGGACAGCGCGTTCCCGAGGGGCGCGTGGTGCTCGAGCCAGAGGGCGACGCCGTAGGTCGCCCTGAGCTGGTCGAGGTACGTCGCGACCTCGATCGCCACCGCCTCGGCCGACCTGCCGCCGGGGTCGACGAAGGCCTTGTAGAGGGGGCCGAGGACGAGGAGCTTGGGGCGTGACTCCTCGATCACCGCCTCGAGCCTCGCCCTGTCGGCCGGCTTGAGGACGTCCACGCCGTCGGGCTTTATCCACAGGTGCGCCTCCTCGGCGGGCCTGCCGGGCCAGTTCTCCTTCACGGACTCGACGATCCGCCTCGCGGTGCGCCTGATGATCCGCTCCGGGTTCTCGAGGTCGACGAGGAGCGTGCGCACCGGCTCGATCCTCGAGTAGGTGAACGGGTGCACGCCGGCGGCGCAGCAGATGGCCACCTGCCGGGCGAGCATCGTCTTGCCGACGCCCTCGGCCGCCACGATCATCACGCGCTCCTGCTCCTCGAGGACGCCCGGGATGAGCCACCGGTACTCCTCGTCGGCCTCGGACACGAGCTCGGCCCACGTGGTGAGCCTGCCGGGGTCGCGCCTGTCGCCGGCGGCGGCCAGCCCGTCGAGGAGCCGGCGGGCCTTCGACAGCCGGGTGTCGAGCAGCTCGCGCTCGTCGGCCAGCAGGGCCGAGACCTGGCGGGCCACCGCGTCGCCGTGCGACTGCGCCGGCTCGGGGTCGGGCGTGACCTCCGGGGCGGGGAACTCCTGCTGCGCCGGCACGGCCGCCTCCTCGGCGAGCGGGACGACGTCGTCGACCGACCCGCCGGCCGAGAGCATGTCGTGGACGTCCTTGTGCGGGGCCGGCACGGTGCGCACCCGCACCCTGCAGCCGGCCTCCTCGAGGCGCGACGCGACGTAGGTGGCGTGGAGGACGCCCGGGTCGTCCCGGTCGGCGACGACCCACACCCGCGCCCCGGCGAGCCACCGGGTGTGCTCGGGCCTCCACTTGTTGCCGGCCCCGTTGTCGGCGCCCATCGGGTTGCACGTCGCCGCGTGGCCGAGGGCGGCCAGGGCGTCGGCGTCCTTCTCCCCCTCGACGACCCAGACCGGCTCGCCGGCCGAGACCGCCGCCATCACCTCGGGGAGCCTGTAGAGCGGGCGCTCCACGAGGTGCGAGGTCGACCACGTCCAGCCGCCGGCCCCGTCGGGGCACCGCTGCCTGAACGTCTTGCCGCCCTCCTCGGTGCGGTACCGGAGTACCTCCATGACGAGCGAGCCGTCGGCGTCCGTGTACGGGTACGTCGCGACGAGCTCGCCCGGCCCCGGCTTCTTCCTCTGCTGCGCCATCCCGTGACCCCCCGTCCTCTCGTCGTCCCTCTTCCTCGCCGGCCTGTTCGCCGGCTTCCACACCTGTGCCCCGCCGTCGTCGTCGGGCCACAGGGCGGAGGGCTCGACGCCGACCGCCCTGCAGATCTCGTCGAGGTCGCACGGCGTCCCGCGGTGGCAGGTGACGAGCACCTGGCCCTGGGAGCCGACGCCGACCGAGAGCGACGGGTTCTTGTCGTCGGCCCGGCACGGGCACTTGGCCGACCACTCGTTCCTGCCGCCGGCCTTGTGGACCCCGGACAGCCTCGAGAGGAAGTCGTTCACCGGGTCGGCGCTCACCGCGGCACCTCGCCGAACGGCTCCGGGTCGACGACCGCGAGGACGATCGCGTCGCGGGCGTTGCAGACGTCCTCGTAGGCGGCGCGGAACGACTTCTCGTCGGGGCGTGACCTGCCGTCCATCCCAGCGCGGCGCATCGCCTCGGCGGCCTCCTCGGTCAGCACGTTCCACTCGGTGCCGGCCTCGACCGCCCGGAGCCGCTCCTGGACGGACGCCCAGGCCTCCGCCGGCGTCTCCACCCGTGACCCGCGGAGGACGATGGCGCGCCTGATCTCGCCGACCCTCGGGGGCCAGCCTCCGCGCACCACGTGCGAGTCGAGCTCGCGCACGGCGTCGTCGAAGTCGAGGTCCTGGAGGTAGCGCCACCAGGTGCGGATGACGGCGGCGTCCTGCCGGTCGCCGGAGTCCCGGCTCGGCCACGCGGCCCTGTAGATGTCCACCAGGCGGACGAGTTCCGTGCGGTTCACCAGGCGTCGCCCTCGCGGGCCTTGTCGGCGTCGCGCGCCCCGGACTCGACGTGGTCGTGCCAGATGTCGTTGAACTGCTCGATGTGCTTGCTGTCCCGCAGGATCAGCTCGATGTCCGTGTAGACCTTCCCGCGCGGGTTCTTCCCGAGGTGGAAGTCGGACACCGAACAGCCGCGCACGGCGTCCTTGCAGGCCTCGGCCCCGTAGTCGCGGACGGCCCGTCGGATGAGGGCGGTGCGCTTGTCGTCGAGCCTCGGCTTCACCCTGGCCGCCGGCCTGAGCAGCTCGATCCAGAGGTCGAACACCTCGTGGATCTCCGGGGCCGTGGGAGTGGTTGGCGTTTCTTCTTTGGGCATGGGTTCCCCCTTTGCCGCGGCGCGCGTGGCGGCCAACGGCAGCGTAGTAGTTCCCCGTATCGGGTTTATGGTTTGTTCTGACTCGACACCCCGAGGGGTGACTGAATCCCGACACCCTCGGGGTTAGGAGATCTGGATTGTCCGGAGGGTCTTACACCCCCCCTCCCCCCACGGCACGCCGTTGCGTTCCGTGGTTCGGGGCGACCTCAAGCAGGCCCCGTCCCTGTCGGATGGTGCTGTGCCCGGGCTTGTTAGGCGCGCCTCGGTTGGTACGGGGGAGGTTCTAGCGCCCCTCCCCCGCACCGCGCAACCGACCCGGGTTATTTCTTCCCGGAGAGGCGCACCTGGCGGGCGCGCGCGGCGTGCTTGGCCCGCTCGGGGCGGCGCGCCGGCACGAGGCCCGCCTTGCGGAGGCGCGTGATCCGCGCGTTCACGCCGGCGGTGGTGCGCCCGAGCGACTTGGCGATCTGCCCGGTCGTCGCGCCCTTCGCCCACATGGCGCAGATGGTCTTCTCCTCGGCGGCCGTCCACTCGCTGTTGGCCTTCTTGCCGCGGCCGCGCGTGGCGGCCTTGGCCTTGCGCCCGGGCGCGGAGCGGAGGACCGAGTCGATCTCGTCCTGCGTGAGGCCGGCCTCCTCGAGGGCCACGCGGGCCACGTCGCTGATGCGGAGCGGGCTGCCGCCCGACCGCGCCCAGATGGTGGCCAGCTGTGCGTCGCGGGCCACGGTGAGCAGGGCGCGCACTCGCGCCTGCGGGTCCCCGTTCGGGGTCTTCTTTGCCTTCGTGTTGTTCATGGTGAACCTCCCTGGTTCTGTGTAGTGACGCGTCGTGTGGCGCGTCGTGTGGAGAGTGTATGGCCGTCTCCGGCCACGTGTCAAGTATTCCCGGCCTAGCGGTCGGCGAGCCACGGCTCGAGGTGCTTGACCGCGATCCCCGTCGCGAGGCTGGCCGCCATGCGGGCCTCGTCGGGGTGCATGTCCTCGCCGGCGACGAGCCACCGGACGCACTCGCGCACGGTGTCGAACACCTCGGCCCGCTCGTCGATGACCGACCCCGTCAGCGACTCCCAGCGGAGCCTGACGACGCGCCTCGCGCCGAGGGGGCGGACCTCGACCGAGGCCCGCCTGTCGCCCTCGACGAGGGACTCGTGGAGGATCACGCCGGCACCGGCTCGAGGTCGGCGTCCCACACGGGGAGGACCACGTAGCCGTTGCGGTAGACCGCCACCGCGATCTCGTCGGCGAGGAGCCTCTCGGCACCGCGGACGATCTTCACGGCCTGCGTCTCCGACCCGACGGAGGCGATCGCCTGTCGGACGACCTCCTCGTCGTCGGCGGCGGCCAGCATCCGCCCGTAGTCGATGACGGTGACGAGGGCGTCGCGGACGCCGATCAGGCCCGCCATGCGGCCGATCTCCCCGCCGTCGGGGCGGACGACCGTCCAGCGGACGAGGTCCTTCCAGTCCTCGAGGGCGATGCGGTCGCAGATGCCCTCGTCGTCGTGGCCCTCGTACTGGCCGTGGCACTTCGGGCACTGCGACGGGTTGTCCCAGTCCCAGTGGTTGCCCGACCCGTAGCACTTGCGGCACTTGCCCTTCCCCCCGCGGGGGCCGTCGCCGGTCCCGTGGCACGAGGGGCAGGCCCGCCGCGTGGCCACCTCGCCGTGGTTGCAGCTCGTGCAGTCCTTCTTGCCCAGCGAGAGGGTTCGTGTTTCGGTGTTGATCTTCATGCTGACCTCCTTGGTCGGTTGCTGTCGGTACTAGAACGCTCGGTCGGTGTCAGAGTGTGCGCCCGTCCATGCCGAGCGCGTTGGCGGGGAGGGCGATCCCCCGTGCGGCCATGCCGGCCACCTCGTCGTCGTCGAAGTACTCGGCGTCGTGGAAGTGGCTGTGGCCCGCCTCGCACTCCCACCCGCGGTCGGTGCGGACGATCGGCGCCCCGCACTCGCTGACCAGGTCGCTGGGCGAATCGGGGTACCACTCGAAGTCCTCGACCTCGGCGTAGGCCTCCTCGACCCAGCGCGGCGTCCCATGCACCAGCCAGGTGCAGCGATCCTCGTTCCGTTCGGTTCCTTCCATGTTGACCTCCTTGGTCGTCGTTGCCTTCCAAGGTACATAACGGACGAACGCCTGTCAAGTGTGCGTGATCGGGAACAGTTGACAATCACCGCCCGGCCGCCGTACGATCGTCGGTGACGGCCCGAGGGGCCGGCAGAGGAGGACAGCATGTTCAGGGAACCGATCCACGACGAGCCCGAGCTCGACCCGCCCGCCGGCACGACCTACTGCGAGCACTGCGGGGCGATCGTCCCCGAGGCGTACGCCGACCGGTGGCCCGTCCCGCACGGCGACGGCTGGGAGACCGAGACGGTCTGCCACACGTGCCGCCCGCCCCGCCCGCGCAGGCCCGACGGCTACGTCCTCCACAAGCTCGTCGTCAGCATCTCGACGCCCTGGGACACCGACCCGGACGAGATCGCCCCGCTCGCGCAGGCCCTCATGGACGCCGTGGGGGAGTCCCCGTTCCACCTCGAGGCCGTCTGGCTCCAGCGGTAGGGGACAAATCAGAAGGCCCGCCACATGCGTGACGGGCCTCCCTCAGCGCCGCTCGCGCGGCGCGGTCTTCGTGCGTGACTCACATCCCGAGCGATGCCCGGAGCTGCCAGCGCCACTTCTTGTGCATGTCGTCGCGCTCGCCCAGGAAGTTGGCGACGCCCTGCTCGTCCTCGTCCATCGCGGCCCGGAGGGCCTTGTTGATCTGCGCGATCACAACGTCGTTCGCGGCCAGGAGGTCGCGCACCATGTCGGCCGGGGCCGTCGACTCGATCTCGGTCTCCTTCAGGGTCCTGAGCTGGGCGAACTCGATCAGGCGGAACGGCGAGAAGTCGCCGACCTTCCTGATGTCCTCGGCCAGAGCGTCGATGGATCCGTTCACGTCCTCGTAGATCTCGGCGAACAGCTCGTGGTACTGGGCGAAGTCGGGGCCGGTGACGTTCCAGTGGAAGCCCTGGAGCCGGTGGTTGAGGGTCACGACGTCCGCGAGCGTGACTTTGAGTTCCTGTGCGAGAGACATGCTGCGATGGTACACGAAGCGCCGGGTCACGGCGGTCGTGGGGTCGGGCGTGACTCGCCGGCTCAGTCGACCGCCAGGCCCAGCCCGGCGAACGCCGCGAGGAGCCCGTCGGCCTCGGCCGCGCCGACCTCGGCCCGCACGAGGGCCGAGTACCTCGCCCTGAACGGGCGGTCGTGTCCCATCGGCTCGCCGGCGGGGGTCGTCGCGTGGGCCAACTCGTGGAGGACGAGCCACAGGCAGGCCATCCCGCCGATCGTGATCCTCGAGTCCCGCGGGTTGCAGTGACCGCTCCCGAACCCCCTGCCGCGCACCACCGCCCAGCCCGGGGCGTGGCGGTCGACGACCTCCTGCGCCTCGGCCACGGTCACCTGTCGGCGGGCGGGGTGCTCGACGGGTATGCCCGCCCAGTACTCCCGCTCCGCCTCGTAGGTCTTGTTGGCGTAACGCTGGCGCACCGCGGCCCGCCTCACCGGCCCTCCTCGTCCCGCACCTCCACGATGTCCCAGCCCTCGTGCCTCATCGCCCAGTGGACACTGTTGCCCTGGATGCGCAGGAGTTGCTCGAACGCCTTGTCGTAGGTGTCGTGGAGGCTCTTGGTGTCCCCGTCCCGCTTCACGGCCCAGCGACTCATGCCGGCACCTTGCCCGCGGCGACGGAGAAGCAGACGTCGGCGAGGGAGTCGCAGTAGACCCCCGATGCCTCGGTGGCGACGACGACCTCGCCCAGGGTGTTGCCCTTGCTCACGAGGCGGACGAGGCGGACGCTGTAGGTGTCGTCCCAGTCCAGCACGACCTCGACGGCCTTGCCCCGCCCCGCGAAGAGGAGCGCACCGACGTAGTACGAGCCGTCCTCGTCCTCTGCTTGGATCGGCATCCACTTGCCGCCGCACAGGGCGAGGGTGTTGATGACACCGATCTGGTGGATGATGACCTTCGGGTCGCAGGCGCGACCGCTCCGGTCGAAGGCTCGCTCGAGGGCGATCCTCGCTTCTGTGTTGGTGAGTTTGCTCATGTTGACCTCCTTGGTCGTTTCTTGTTGACAATGATGATGGCACAACGGTGCGGCGAGGTCAAGCCCCGCCACACCGCCGGCCCGTTCAGAGCAGTTCCTCGCTGATTCCGGCCCAGCCGTCGGCGAGCTCGTTCTTGTACGAGTCCCACACCCGCAGGACGCGGACGTCCATGTCCCGCTGCCCGTCGTCCGTCCTCGTCTGAGGCTCCACGACCTGGGTGACGCAGGCGACGATGATGTCGTCCACCTCGTCGGCGGTGAGTTCCCTGTCCGTCTCGAACACGATGCTGATCTTGTGCTTCATGGCTGACCTCCTTGGTCGGTTGCTGTCTCCTCCACTAGAACGAACGGTGCGCACGGGAGTGTGCGCACCGTCCGTCAGACTCCTCCCCGTCCCCGTCAGCAGACCTCCCCGATCTGCACGAGGAACTCGGCGAGGACGTCGGCGGGGTCGTACTCGTACGAGGGGAACGCCCTCTTGGCCACTGCCACGAACTCGTCCAGCAGTTCCTTGCGATCGCCGGCGTACCAATAGGTGTTCGGCCCGCCCCAGCCGTCGTTCATGAACTCGAGGATGGCCACGCCGTCCTTGTAGATGACCCCCTCGAACTCGGAGCCGTCCAGGGTGTTCTCCTCCCGCGTGATCGTCGCCGCGTAGGCGGACACGAGTGCGATGTCGGTGGGGACGCAGGTGTGCGCCCCGTCCTCGGCGCACCACTCGTAGGGGCAAGCCTCCACGATCTTGGCGGTGAGTTCTCGGGTCGGGCTGGTGATCTTCTTCGTCTTCATGGGCGACCTCCTTGGTCTGTCGTCGTCGGTTGTGGAACGAACGGTGCGGGCCGATGTGTGCGGCCCGCACCGAACCCGCTCACGAGTAGTTGGCGATTGCGTCGAGGAAACTGACGGCCCGACCGTCGTTCTCCCACTCCTTGTCGGGGTAGGCGAGGTTGGCCGCCCGCACGAACTCCTCGTGGAGCCTCTGCCACTCGCGGTTGTCCTCGTAGGTCGCCTCCGAGGACGGGTGGAAGGCGAGACACCCTCCGTTGCCCTCGTCCTCCACGGCGAGGATCGGTCGGTCGCCCTTGTAGAGCGTCCCCTCCCAATAGATCCCGCTGTAGTGCTCGTGTTCGGAGCCGATCTCGAACGAGTACTCGGCGATGTGCTCCACGTGCGTGGGTGCGCACCAGTGCTCGCCTGCGGCTCGCATCGCGTCGGCGTGTGCCTTCGTCGGGCGGATTCTCGTGTTCTTCTTCGTGCTCTTCGTTGCCATGTTGACCTCCTTGGTCAGTTGCTGTTGGTACTAGAACGCTCGGTGTCGGTCGGAGTGTGCGCACCCCGACCCGTCAGCAGACGAGTCCGTTCAGCATCGCCTTGCCGACGACGGGGAAGTCCCCGTCCCCTTGGGCGAAGAAGACGTCGAACCCGTCCTCGGCGCACCGTGCGAGGGCCGCGAGTCGGAGCAGGGCGAGGGAGAGGGAGTCGTAGTACTCCTCCCACTCGTTGACGACACCGTCGTTCCAGCGGAGTGCGATCGTCCCCTTGCCGTTCTCGTCGACGACGGCCGTGATCGTCGCCGACGGGTGGTCCGGGGCGAACTTGATCTCGCTGCTGAATACCTTCTTGTCCTGTGCTGTCTTCATGGTGACCTCCTTGGTCTGTCGTTGTTGTCCCGATGGTGACACGGGGGTGTGGCACGGTTCCCCGCACCACGCCCCCGTGGGGGTCAGCCCGTGGGGGTCAGTTGTCGTAGTCCGCCCAGATGGCCCCGACCGACTCGAGCCAGTTGCGGGCGGACTCGTAGGAGTCGAACCCCGTCGCCTGCTCGGGCCAGCCCTCGCCGCGGATGAGGATGACCTTCCACTGCCCGATCGCCTCGTGGAAGCGGTAGACGGGCTTGGTGCTGATTTTCTGCTGTGCCTTGCTTTCCTGTGCTGTCTTCATGGTGACCTCCTTGGTCGGTTGCTGTTGGTACTAGAACGAACGGTGTTGATCGGAGTGTGCGGCCCGAACCGGCGATCCCCTCAGCAGACGACCGCCGTGTTCATGGCCACCTCGGTGACGCTCACGCCGAACCACTCGGCGACATCGTCGACGGTCTTGAGGCTCCCGAGGACTCCGTTCTCCTTGAGGAACTGGTAAGCCTGTTCCGCCGCGAGACTGCGGGCCTTGTCCTCGGTGTCGGCCACCGCCATCACCTCGTACTTGGTCTGAACCACTGCCACGAATACTTTCTTCATGCTGACCCCCTTGGTCGTTGTTCTCTGTCAAGGTACTAAACGAACGAACGCCTGTCAAGTGTGCGCCTTCGTCAGAAGATACTTGACTCAGCCACACCCCTATGTCACAATGATCTTTGTCAAGGGAACGCACACTCCTCGGGGGAGCGTTCGTTCTAGGGGTACAACCGAGTGACCAAGGAGGTCAGCATGGAGACATACAGAAATGCGTACAAAGAATCAACGACCCTCGAGGATGGCTGGGCGCAGGTGTACAGGGCGGCGGACGAGGCCCTCCTGATCGCGTGGGACGGATGCCACAAGATCTACATGGCGATGGATCAGCAGGAGGCGGATTGGTTCCGTCAGAACTACAACGGCGTTCACTGCGACGACCGCACTTTCACGGGGAGTCCCGAGGAAATGATCGCCACCATCGAGGACTGGTGGGAGATGTCCTGCCCGCTCAGGTTCGTCAGCGGTGTCTGGTCCAACCCGGCCGACCCGAACGCCGGTTTCATCAGCCTGATCCCGCAGTTCGTCGAGGACGACGAGGACTACGAGGACTACGAGGACGACGAGGACGACGAGTAGTCCGCCGAGCGGTGCGGGCCGCACACTTTGGCCCGCACCGCTCGTTCTATTACCAACGACGACAGACCAAGGAGGTCACCCATGAAGACACGCAACTGCTCGGGCCACAGCCCGCACACCTACTCCGCCGAGTGGATCGACCGGAGGCTCCCGTTCTTCGAGAGCCTGAGGTCCGGCGACCTCTGCGCCGACTGCCTCGACGAACTCGAGGCGGAGGAGTTCGTGGAGATCGTCCACGCCTCACCGATCGCCAACTGATCGGGGCGCACACTTCGGCATCGTGCGTTCGTTACAGAGACAGACACAGACCAAGGAGGTCAGCATGGAGACAGAGACAGAGGTGCGGGCGAGCGACCCGTGCGCATGGTGCGGCGAGCCGACGGCGTTCGGGTCGGGCAGGTTCGTGAACCGGATCCCCGTCGACGACGGCTGGGGGTGCGCAGAGTGCGCCGGATACGAGTGCGACGAGTGCGGTGGGCAGATCTACTTGGACACCGAGGTCAGGGTGGACTACACCGACGACACGGGCAAGTGGCACTTCGGCAACTACCACGAGGGTTGCCACTCCCCCGACAGGCACGGCCCCTCCGCCGAATAGCGGGAGTCGAGAAGCCCCGGCCCTAGAGGGTCGGGGCTTCGTCATTACCGTCGCCGCGTGGCTAGGATGTCGCTGACAACTAGACAGCCCCACGGGGGCGAGGGAGATGACCGTGACCACTGGAAGTCACCACTACGAATCAAGGTGGGCGGCCAACGTCGAGGCCGTCCGGGCCTGGGCCGCGAAGCACGGATCGCCGATGGCCCCCGCCGGCGCGACGATCCGCCTGCGTGACGGTCGGACGGCCAACGTCGGTACGTTCGTGGCGTACGCCCGCGCTAGGCACAGGAAGGGGCTGCTCGACGCCCGCCGCGCCCGCGAGCTGTCACGCATCCCGGGCTGGACCTGGGACAGGCTGCAGCCGGGGCCGAAGGGCAAGGAGTCGAGGAACGAGGAGATCCGCCGGCTCCGCTCGCAGGGCGTCACGCTGGCCGAGATCGCCGAGAAGTACGGGATGTCACGGCAGCGCGTCCACCAGATCGCGCCGGACTCCCCGGACGAGGCCAAGCACGAGGCCCACCTCGCCAGGCGCCGGCACCAGCGCACGAAGAGGAACATCGAGGAGATGAGGGCCGCCTCGAGGGCCGCCAAGGCCTCCGGGGTTCTGAGGAAGAGGGGGGTGCGCTGATGCCCGTCCTGTTCTTCGCCGGCTTCATGTCGTGGTGCTCGTGGGCGCTGATGATCGCCGTCGGCGTCCTCCACGGGGCCGGCATGGTCGACCACACGCTCGGCTACGACCAGTCCTCCGCCCTGGTGTGGCTGGCCGTCCCCCCGGTGCTCGTCATCGTCGCCGCCGCTAAGTCGGTGGCCCCGAGGGACCAGGGCTGAAACGAGAAGAGGGGCCGGCCCCCGTCATGGGAGCCGGCCCCTCGGACCGTCGTCGCAGACAACGACGAACCGCGCCGGACGGTCGACCCGTCGCCGATCAGTAGTGCTTCGGCATCCTCTCGGACGGGAACCTGATCGACCGGAGGTCCCTGCCGTGGACCTTGCGCCACGAGGCGCGCCACGCCGGCGGATACCACCGCTTCGGCCTGCGGCCCTTCTTGAGGTCCTTGAGCATGCCCACCGCGCTCTGGACGTCGGGGCGCATGACCACGCCGCCCTTGATGGCGATCGTGGCGCACTCCACGCCCTGCGAGTCCTTGTACCGCTGGTCGGGTCCGTGGCACAGGCCGTCGGTCACCCAGACCACGGGCGACTTCCTGCCCTGTCGCTGCTCGACCGCCCATCGGGCCGCAGGTCCGTCGACGCCGTTGCCGCTCACGCGCTCGGGCATCTCGGCGACCATGCGCCCCTTGTCTGCGATGACCATGAGGTTCGGGCGGACCCTGTCCCTGCTGTTGGAGCAGTAGACGGCGACCGTGCAGCCGGGGGCGGCCTCGAGGATGGCCTTGATGTCCTCCTGCGAGAACTTCATGGAGGCCGAGCCGTCGATGAGGACGACGCCGCCGACCGACTTCCGCGTGGTGTCGAACACCTTGCGGTCGGGGTCGGTGAGCATCCGGTACATGCGCCTCGGCGACGTGCCGACGTGCGAGGCCTTGCGCTTGCGGCCGAGACCGCCCGGGGCGACCTTGGGCATCGGCAGGCGCACGAGGCGCAGATCGTCCCACCACGAGCCGGTGTCCTGCGGCTTCATGGCCTTCACCTGCTCGGGCTTCGGGGGCTCGGGCTTGCGCTCCTTCTGCACCCCTCCCTCGCCGGCGTCGGCATCGGTGTCATCGGCCTCGTGGATGTCGTCCTCGGGAGGCCTCGGCGGGTTGGCGATGGCGTCGGCCATCGCGGCGATCGCCTCGGTGTACGAGTACCCCCACGGCGCGAGGCCCGAGTCCTCGTGGACGTCGGTTGACGCCAGCAGGTGCGTCGGCACCTTCTCGATCCACTTCACCACGTTGTCGTGGAAGACGCGGAGGGTCTTGGCCCATTCGGGCTTGTGCTTGCGCACGCCCTTGAGGTACTCGGTGAACCGGCCCGTGTTGGCGGAGGCCAGCGCCGAGTAGACGGCGTCCTCCCACCTGTCGTTCTCGGCGTGGAACTCCCCGCCGGGCTTCTCGGTCCCGTCGAACGTCTTGGACATGTCGAAGCCGGCGCGCTTCACCAGGGTGTTCACGCGCAACTCCTCGGCCGCGACGAGCCCCTGCACGGTGGCCAGACCGCGGGCGACCCACTTCACGGAGTCGTGCGCGGTGGGGCTGATCTTGGCGTGCATGAGTTCGTGCGCCCTGATGTTGCGCTCCACGGACGTGTTGCCCTTGGGTACCTGCATCTCGCGCACCGAGAGGTTCGTCCACGACTTGCCCGGCTCGAGGGCGACCTCGGCCACCGACCAGGGGCCGTGCTCGGCGTCCTTGCGCCCGAGCAGGTCGGGCATGGCGATGGTGGGCGCGGTCACTTGGCCACCGAGTCCACGGCGAGGGCGTCGAGGACGGCCTGCGCCAACTTGTCGCCGAACACGACCTCGGCCGCGTACGGGGCCTCGCCGAACGACTTGCGGAGCCGGTCGAACGCCATGAACTGGCGCAGGGAGATGCGACGCTCCCCGAGGTCGGCGGCCCTGCGTGCGTAGTCGCGCAGGTCGGGGGACAGGCGCAGGAGCGCGTCGGGGTGCGGCTCGTTGATGCGGATGCGCACGGGGAAGCGGTCGGCGAGCGCCTCGGGCAACTCGTCGATGTCCTCCACGTTGGTCGTGCAGATCACGCTGTAGCCGGCCTCGGCGCGGACGCTGCCGTTCAGCCCCGGGTGGTCCAGCGCGATGGAGTCGTCGCTGTCGGTGACGGCGAGGAGGGTGGCGAGGACGTCGCCCGACGCCTTGTCCACCTCGTCCAGGATGAGCCGACCGCCCGAGCGCAGCGCGTTGGTCGCGCCGCCGTCGCGCCACGACCATGTGCCGTCGCCCGTGGGCAGCCAGTGGCCGGTGACGTCGGCGGATGTCATGTCCTCCGTGCAGTTCACCTTCCACACGCCGTTGCCGACGCTGCCGTAGTTCAGGCCGGCGTACGTCTTGCCGACGCCTGGCGGCCCGAACAGGATGAGCCGGTCGATGCCGGCCTCGAGCGCGTCCTGTGCGCGCTTCCAGCACTTGGGTAGTTCGTTGTTCTTGCTCATGTTGACCTCCTTGGTCGTTTGTCGTTGTTGTTGTCAATGGTATCCGAGTATCGGATGTCTGTCAACCCCTAGATCTCGTCGTCGTCGAGGTACGCCTCCACGAAGTCGGCGAGGTGGTGCTGCTCCACGATCGCCCACACGGGTGCGCTGGACGAGCCGCGGTAGGAGACGCCCTCGGGCAACTCCACCTGCTCGTGCCACTCATCGGCGGCGGCGAGGGCGATGGCCTGCTCGCAGACGGGGATCATGACCGCCGGGACCGGCGGGTAGTGGTTGCTGCTCAGGTGCCATGCGAGCGCGGTCTTCGCGCCGCCGTATTCGATCATTCCTGCTGTGTCCATGTTGACCTCCTTGGTCGTTTGTCGTTGTTGGTAATAGAACGGACGGTGCGCACGGAAGTGTGCGCGCCGATCCGTTACTGGGCCGGCTCCCGCGAGAAGGGCTCGCTGGCCTCTCGGCCGAACACCCGTGCGTACAGGTCTCGGCCGGCCTGCCACTCCTCCCACAACCCGTCCGACATGACCTCCACCGCGTCGCCGTAGATCTCCTTGGCGCGGATGAGGATCGCCGTCACCACGGCGTCGTACGGCAGGCGCGCCGTCTTCGTGAAGGCGAAGGCCGTGTCGGTCGTCGCCCACGCGGCCTTGGTGGCCTTCGAGTCCCACCAGAAGGTCTCGTAGGCGTGCTCGCCGGCCCCGTTGAGGGCGAAGTGCTGTTCGCTGAACACCGGCTCGTCCTCGCCGTATGCGTCGCCGATGGCGATGCCGATCTCCCGCGCCGCGGCGATGATCTTCTTGGCGTCGGTGCCGAGCCTGCGGAACGCGTCCCGGTCCTCGTGTCCGTCGGGTCGTTCCCAATAGTGCGTGTATCCCATGTTGACCTCCCTGGTCGTTGTCGTTGTTGATGCCTGAACGAACGCTCGGGGCCGAGGTGTGCGCACCCCGACCCCGATCGCCGTCACTTCTTCGCCGAGGGCTTCTTCGGCTTCGGGGTCACCTTGATGCTCGCGGCGACGGGGACGAGGCTGGAGGCCTTGTCGGCCACCTCCTGCGAGATGTAACCCGACTCCACCGCGCCCTTGAAGGCGTCCAGGTCGACCGACCGCTTGGTCAGGTCGTCGTAGACCTTGGCCGGCACGAGTTCGGCGAGGACGTCCGCGTCCACGCTGAGTCGGCCGTCCGACTCCACGAGGGTGACGAGGGTCTCGTCGGCGAGTTCCACCTTGGCGATGCCAGCGGCCTTGAAGGCCTCGATGGCGTCGTCCTGCGCTCGCTTGGCGGCGGCCTTGGCCTCCTTCTCGGCGATGCGGGCCAGGACGAGTGCCTGGGCCGCGTACTTGGCGAGTTCGGTGGATACTGCTTGCTGGGTTTCCTGTGCTGTCTTCATGTTGACCTCCTTGGTCGTTTGTCGTTGTACCTCTAGAACGAACGACGCACTCGAAAGTGTGCGATCGCCCCTCGGGATCTCTGCCGTCATCCTGCCAAGGGGGTGTGGCACAGTTGCCCGTGCCGTCCCCGTGTCAAGGTGACACAGACATTATGAACTACGGGTGTGACATAGTCAAGTACCCCGGGAAACTTTGCCGGCCAGCGCACACTTGACACCGTTGCCGTCGTTCCCTACGATGTAAGGCAACAACGACCAAGGAGGTCAGCATGAAGACAGAAGAGTTGAGCAATACATACGCGGAGATCGACGGCAAGTACCGTCGGCTCACCGTGTGCGAGGCCCGGGAGCGGGAGGAGCAGGCCGACAAGGCCGAGGCCGATCGCATCGCCGCCGGCGGTTGCCCCCACCCGATGGACGAGTGGGAGCACGGGTACGACGAGGACTCGGTCCTCGGCGACTACTACTGGTGCGGTCGCTGCGGCGAACTCACCCAGGTGGGCTGACATGGACGCAAAGATCATCGTCACCCACCGACCGCTCTCCGACACGATCATGGCGTGGGTGGACGTCGAGATGTCCGACGACGACTACAACGAGAGGGTCGTTCGGGAGAACATCGGCGAGGACATCCTCGTGGAACTCCTGAAGGTCGGGCCGAGCCACAACAGGACTCGCCTGATCTTCTCGGGTCTGCAGGTGGTCGCCGCCGGCGACAACCCGGGCTGGGAGGCGTTCGCGGGCATCGTCGCCGGCGACGGAGTGACATCGCTGATCGTCGAGGCGGCCGAGGAACTCCGCCAGCGCGCCGTCCCGATCGACGTCACCGAACGGATCATGACCGCGAACCGCACCGAGATCACCGTACCGGCCGACGCACTCCTGGTGAAGCCATGAGCGCGCCGACCACGGGGGTCGACGGGGCCACCGCCGAACTCCTCCACAACGTGGACAGGATGTTCGCCGCCATCGAGGCGGCAGCGTCCCGGCTCGTCGCCGAGATCGACGGCATCATCGCCGCAACGGTCGGCCACGAGCTGTTGTCCGCCGCCGAGGTGGCCGACATGATGCTCGACCTCCGGTCGACGGCATCGGCCATCGCACAGGCGGCGCAGGCTTGACGGGCGGGCCACGGGGGTCGTAGCATCGCCCCCGTGGCCCTCTTCCGTGACTCACCGTACAGATGCGAGTTCTGCGGGGAGGGGCTCGACCCGAACGGGCCGGGGACCGCGCGCCGCGTGACTTGCTGGATGAAGAACGGGTCGGTGTCGGCCCGCATGCCGGGGGCCGCGACGGCCCACGCGCACTGGGTGTGCGTCGAGGCGGCGTCGATGAAGCCGGCCGAAGACGCGCCCCGGCTGTTCTAGCCCCGCCCCGGCGGGGGCGTGACTCGGGGCCTCAGGCCTCGACTTGCTCGCCGTAGACCGCCAGCAGCTCGACCGTGCCCTCGATCTCCTCGGCGGCGCGCCGGCACAGGGCCGCAACGCGTTCGTGCTCGCCGGCCCGGAGCCTCCACCCCGCCCGCCCGCAGTCACGCTCCATCTGGGCCTCGGCGATCCTCTTCTCGACCTCGGCCCTGAGCTGTTCCGCGACGCGCCTCACGACGCGCCGACCCTTTCCTCGACGGCCCAGCGGTCCTCGCCGGGTACGAGGCCGAGCGTGGACCCGTCCTCCCATTCGACGTGGACCGTCCCGAGGTCGTCGACGAACGAGACCCGCCCCCGTGCCCCGGGGACGAGCCGCGTGAACTCGTCGCTGGTCCATACCAGCCTGACGGTGTCGCCGACGGCGGTCATGAACGAACCGCCTCGTCCGCGGCGACGACGGCGACCATCTCGCGATCCCAGTCGCCGTCCTCGATGTGCGTCAGGGCCGACCAGACGCTGAGGTAGATCCTCTCCCGCTCGGGGTCGTCCTGGTGGATGCGTTTCTTGAAGTTCTCGTAGTCGACGCCGGCGGCCGAGTCGGCGAGATACCGGCCCCACTCCGCCTTGTCGACGACGACGCGGTAAGGGTAGTCCGCGTCCCGCATGGCGATGATCCGACCGATGTCGTAGCCGGCCTCGCGGACCCGGATGAGGTCCTTGCTGTCCCGGGCGCGCACCATGAGCTTGCCCGGCTTGTCGCGGTGCTGCACCGCGCTGAAGTATCCGTCTGTAGTTGCTGTCCACATAGTTGTGACCTCCTCGGTCGTAGTAGTTGTAAGAATGTTTCAGGGTAGCGGTATTCGGCCACCCCTGTCAACCCTCGGGGTCGCCCCGCCGTTCGAGGGCGTCCTTCGCGCTCACGTACCTAATCACGCCCGGCGCCATCACCACGAACACGTTCGGCCCCTCGGCGGGATGGGACGACATGCCGTCGAGCGCGGCCAGGGCTTGCCTGACCGCGTCCTCGGGGCTGTCGGCGTCGTAGATCATCGTCCACGTCACCTCGTACTCCCTCATGGCCGCACCAGCACCTTGCCGGCCACGGAGATCTCCACGTCCTCCGTGTTGACCTTGCCGCCGCCGAAGAGGTGTGCCCACATGTCGAGGTCCTCCCCGACGACGACCCAGACGGCCTCCGACTCCGGTGCCGCCACGGCGATGGCGCGGAGGATCTCCTGCCACTCCCACGGCTGCTTCTGCCCGTCCCACCCCTCGATGGTGACGCCGTCGTGGGCGGTCTCGGCGATGAAACCGAGTTCGCACAGCTCCTCGGCGACCTCCTCGGCCGTGTCGCCGAACAGCTTGCCGTCGCTCCACTTGGTGCGGCAGGTGGGCGGCAGCGCGGCGTTGAGCCTCGCGAGTCCGTCGGCCTTGATGTGGATGTCGTCCATCCTGAGCATGTTTATTGAGTATCCCATGTTGACCTCCTCGGTCGTTCGTTGTTGATGTCGGTTGTTCGTCGTGGCCCGTGCGATCACGCGTCGGGGCCGGCGATTACCACGCCGTCGACGTACGAGTGGGCCGCGATCACGCGGGGGTCGTCCCCGTCCATCGGGGCGTGTGTCTCGTCCTCCGCGCTCTCGACGTAGTCCCACGACTCGTCCATGCCGCACACGTCGCCGTCCTCGTCCGTGTAGACGGTAACGACGACGTTGAACACGTGCCATGCCGGCTTCATCACGCCTCCACGATGTCGTCGGGGTGGATGCCTCCGCGGTCCACGATCAGGTCGAAGCACCGCTGGCACAGGACCGCCGTGGACGACTCCACGTACGGGCGGTAGGTGTCGTACCAGTACCACTGGCCCGCCTTGATCTTGCAGTCGAAGTGGAAGCAGGTGATGTCCTGCTCCGCCCGCTTGCTGACCATCTTGAATGTGCCCTTCTTCATTGTTGCCATGTTGACCTCCTTGGTCGGTTGCTCGTACTCCTAGAACGAACGACGCCCACCGAAGTGTGCGGGATCCGTACCGATCACATCTTGACACATACTCGGGGGCGAGTCAAGTGGTGATCGTGATCCGTTTGACCGTGCGCGGTACGGGCGTTACGATCGTGCCGTGCCGCGCATCGTCCAGTCGGGCGGGAGCCAACTTCTCCTGGCCGACGATCACCTCGTCCTCGACTTCCCCTACGACGCCGATCAGGTCGCCCGGGTGAAGGCCATCCACGGGGCCAGGTGGGACAAGGTCGCCCGGGTCTGGCGGGTCCCGGTCGAGAGCATCGCCGAGGCCCGCTCCTTCGCCCGTGACTGCTCCTTCTGGGTCGCCCCGGAGGTGCTGCGCTTCGACCTGCCGGCCCCGCTCGCCGGCGGAGTCACGGCGGGCCGCAAGCGGCTCCGGCTCGACTCCGGGAGGCTGCTGATCGAGTTCGGCTACGACCAGCTGATCGCGGAGGCGGCCCGGAAGACGCCGGGCGTGGCCTGGGACAAGCGGGCCAAGGTGTTCGCGGCCCCGGAGTCGGCGGCGGCCGACGTCGTCTCGATGTGCTCCCGGTTCGGTTTCGACATCGACCCGGCGGCCCGCGAGCTCGCCGAGGCGGAGTCACGCAGGGGGGAGGAGTCCGTCGCCGCGTCCCGTGCGCTCGACGCCGACCTCGACGTCGCCGGCCTCGGCGGGACGCTCCGGGGTTTCCAGCGGGCCGGGGTGAAGTACCTCCTCGACTCCCGGCGGGCCTTCCTGGCGGACGACATGGGCACCGGGAAGACGATCCAGTCGCTCGTGGCCCTCGAGGCCGCCTCACAGCGGGGCGTGACCGCGTGGCCGGCGGTCGTCGTCTGCCCGGCGACCCTGGTGCTGAACTGGCCCCGGGAACTCGAGCGGTGGCTGCCCGGGAAGACCTGGCGCGTCGTCCAGGGCCGCAAGGATCCCGGCGACCTCTCCGGGGTCGACCTCGTGGTCGTCGGGTGGCCGAACCTGTCGAGCCACGTCGAGGCCCTCTCCGGGTTCTCGAGTTACGTCTTCGACGAGAGTCACGCCGCGAAGAACTACGAGGCCGCCCGGACCAAGGCCGCCATCCGGGTCGCCCGGAACGCCCCGGGCCTCGTCCTGTGCCTCACCGGGACGCCGATCACGAACCGGCCCGCCGAGTACGCCTCCCAGCTCGAGATCCTCGGCCGCATCGGCGACTTCGGGGGCCGGTGGGCGTTCTACAAGCGGTACTGCAACGCGTTCCGTGACCGCTGGGGGCAGTGGCACCTCGAGGGCGCCGCGAACCTCCCGGAACTCAACCAGAAGCTCCGGGCGAGCTGCTACGTGCGCCGCACGAAGGACGAGGTGATGCCGGAGCTCGACCCGGTCGAGACGGCCGTGCGGCTCGTCCCCCCGGACCCGAAGGTGATGCTCGAGTACCGCAAGGCCGAGGAGGACATCGTCGAGTACGCCGCGAACAGGGCCGCCGAGATCGCGAGGGAGCTGGGCAAGCCCGCGGGTCACGCCGCCGTCCGGGCGCGCTTCGCCGCTGAGTCGAACGAGCACCTCGTTCGCACCGCGGCCCTGCGCCGGCTCGCCGCCCGGTCGAAGATGCCGGCCGTCGAGGAGATGGTCGAGGAGATGCTCGAGTCCGGGCGCAAGGTCGTCCTCGCGGCGCACCACCGGGACGTCGTCGACGACCTGGCGTCGAGGTTCGGCGGCCTGAAGATCCAAGGCCAGATGTCCCCGGAGGAGGTCGAGCGGGCCAAGCGTGACTTCCAGGAACTCCCCGTCGACAAGGCCCCGGTGATCGTCCTGTCGATCATGGCGGCCAAGGAGGGGCACACGCTGACGGCGTCCCAGGACGTGATCTTCGTCGAGGAGCCGTGGACGCCGACGGACGTCGACCAGGTCGTCGCCCGGTGCCACCGCATGGGGCAGGCGGGATCAGTCACGGCGTGGCACGTCCTCGCGTCGGGGACGATCGACGAGGCGGTCCACGGGCTCGTCGAGAGGAAGCGCGGCGTGGTCCGGGCGGCCACGGACGGCGAGGATCCCGCGGTCCAGGCGGGTTCGGTCGTCTCCGACCTACTGCTCGGGATGCTCGGCGGCTGATCCCCGCCGGTCGCCGGCGATCACGACTCGTGGACGATGTCGATCCCGCTCGTCGTGTAGGTCGCGTCGACGTACTCGTTGCCGTCGTCGACCTGAGGCTCCTCCACCTGTGCGAACAGCGTGGTGATCAGCGAGTCGACCTCGTCGTCGGTGAGCGGTCGGTCGGTGGTGAACGTGATGGTGATCGTGTTGGTTGTCATGGTGACCTCCTTGGGCCGTTTGTCGTTGTCGTCGTCGTGATGTTCGGTTGGGGGTGGCGTGGCGGTCACACCGCCCCGACACCCTCGTGGATCTCGCGGCAGAGTCCCCACGGACCTCCCTCGGTCTCGTAGATCCCGAAGATCGCGATCGCATCCCCGAACCGCTTGAGCAGTTCGCCGTAGTAGTCGCCGAGCGCATCACGATCCTCCTGCGGGAGGGACTCCAGCACCCCGATCGCATACCTCAGTTCGTCGGGGGTCTCCTCGACCTCCTCGTCGGTGTACCACCCCGACATGTCGTCGGTCATGGCGATCATCTGGAACACGGTCTCGTCCTCGTTGAGCCTGTCCAACACCTCGTAGTGCTTCTTCATCTTCTCGTCCATGCTGACCTCCTCGGTTCGTTTACTTGACAGACTCATCTTGACACAGGGGTGTAGCAGAGTCAAGTATTGGGGGAGGGGCGGGGTGCGCACACTTGCCCGCCGTCCGATCGTTCTGATGGCAACGACTACGACCAAGGAGGTCACCATGACAACGAACACCGCCAGCAAGACCGAACGAGAGATCGACCGCCTAGAGGAACTCCTGGACAGCGGGCGGCTCCGCGAGATGTTCCTGAACCCCGACGAGGGTCCGGCCTTCGCGTTCGGGTACCTGAAGGCGGCGATCGCCAACCTGATCCGGGTACACCGGGTCGAGAACGGGGACTGAGCCCCCCCGCATGCGTGACCCTCCCCGCAGGTGCGGGGCCGCGCGGTCACGCCATCAGCAAAGGTCGGGCGTGACCGCCGGCCTCACCCCCCGCCGTCCAGCTCGGGGTCGTGCCAGCGCCAGGTCCCGTCTCTCTCCAGGACGATCCCGGTCGGCGGGCGGCACTCGGCCAGGTGGAACGGATCGCCGGCCCTGCTCCACGTGAAGTCTCGGTTCACGACGACGGGGCAGGCGGGTCGACCGTCGTCGTACGCCCTGTCCACGATCCATCGCCCGATGATGACCGTCCCCAGCACGAGGGACGACCAGAAGGTGAACCTCACCGCCGTCCTGACCGTGTAGTAGATCGGCGGATGCCACCCGCCGCGTGTGTTCCTCTGTCCCATGTCTGACCTCCTTGTAGTCGTCGTGGGATCAGTAGACCGAAACGCGGTTGGAATGTCAAGGACCCCCGACGGTATTCCCGTCGGGGGTCCTTTGTCGTCTCGGTGTCGGGTTCGTTCAGTCGACCGTCTTCCATCGGTCGTACGCATCGGCGACGCAGTCGTCGCAGAACAACTCACCCTCGTCGTTGAGCGTCGGTTCGCTCTCGCCCTCAGCGAACAACTCCTCGCACTCCATACACCGCCAGCACGTGCAGTAGTCGACGGGGTCTTCGCAGATGTCGCAGGTTTCCTTGGTTTCCGTCATGGTGACCTCCTTGGTCTGTGTCTTTGTTTCCTTGACATCACAAGTATGACATAGGGGTGTGGCGGAGTCAAGGGTGAAGTAGTGCGGTCCAGATGGTGGTGGTAGTGGTGCCAATACCCCGGCGGGATCGCACACCCCTACCCGCGGCCGAAGACCGCCGGCCCAGCGGGGCCACGCCGACCGCGGACGACCCTCTCCACCCGGCGGGCGGCTCGGTCGACCGGCTCGTGCTCCCAGACCACCACGACAGCCCAGCCGTCACGGCGGAGTTCCCTGACGGTTCTGGAGTCACGCCGCCTGTTGCCGGCCATCTTCTCCCTCCACCATTCGGTGTGCGTGACTGCGGGTCTGGAGTGCTCCTCGCACCCGTGCCAGTAGCACCCGCGGACGTCGACGACCACCCTCTGCCGGGGGAAGACGATGTCGTGGGTCCGCCGGTTGTCGAGGATCTTGCGGTGGACGCGGAACCTCAGGCCCCGTCGGTGGAGCTCGGACCTCAGGGCGACCTCGGGGGCGGTGTCCCTCGTCCTCTGCGACCTCATCCTGTCCCTCACCGCCGGCGACGAGGCGGGCGGCGGTGGCGGGAGAACGGAACGGGGCGACCCTCCTCGGGCCGCCCCGTCTGCTCGCGGTTCCGTCGCCGTCATGCGGCGACCTCCCCCCACTTCGCCTCCATGTCGTCCTCGGCCTCGTCGAGTTCCCTCATCCACGACCACTCCCACTCCTCCAACTTCCGTTCCCACTCCTCGTCCTCGGACGAGAAGTCCTGCTCGGGGATCTCCACGCCGCGGTCCTCCAGGAGTTCGCCGCCCCTGTGGGCGGTGACCCCCGAGAAGCCCCACCCCTCGTCCACGTATCGGGTGACGAAGAGGAGCGTCGGGAAGAGTGCCGAGACCTTGGCGAGTAGTTCGCTCGCCGGCCCCCACGCCGAGAGGTAGATGGCGGTCGTGGAGTGCTCGTCGTTCGACGTGACCTCGCCGTCGTAGTCGCCCCACTTCGTCCCCCACTCGGCGTTGGCCCAGTCGTACCAGTTGGCGTAGCCGTACTCGGCGAGGTTCGATGCGTGTTGCTCGGCGTACTCCTTGGCCTTCTCGGGATCCGACGTGAAGCCCGAGAACGAACCCTTGAGTCCCTCGGGCATGGGGTGGAACACGGAGAGGCTGAACCTGCCGTCCTCGTCCTTGGCCGAGTCCACGAAGCGGTCTCGCTCGTCCTTCGGGCCTGTGATGATCGTTGTCTGTTCGCAATGGTTGGGCATGGGTGACCTCCTTGGTCGTTGTGTTGTTGTTGTTGTTGGAACGAACGGGGCGGGTCGCGTCGTGCGACCCGCCCCCTCCCGTCACTTCGCCGAGGCGTTGATCTTCGGGACGACCGACTCGGTGAAGAACATCGTCTTGCCGTTGGGCTTGCCGTCCTTGCCGACCTCCAACGCAACGATGGGGAACTTCTGACGGCTCGCCGCGATGCCTGCGAAGATGTAGTTCTTCGGGGCGGACGAACCCTTCACGGCGGTGCTGAACGCCGTGCCGAGGGGTGCGGTGAGCGACACCGTCGCCCCGCCGACGTGGTAGACGGTGTACCCGAAGCGGGTGTAGTAGATCGCCTCGGGCGACTTGATGTTCACGCCCGACGCGTCCTTCTCCTCGACGCTGGTCTCCACGACGAGCTTGTAGATGTCGCCGTACGAGGTCTTGATCTTCGGTGCGGCGAGTCCGTTCTCGGCGAGGATCTTCTCCACCGCCGATCGGATCTCGTTGGTGATCTTGAGTGCCTGTTCCTTGGTTACTTCCATGTTGACCTCCTCGGTCGTCGTTGTTGACAAGTAGATACTGACATAGGGGCGTGGTGTCTGTCAAGTATTTCTTTCCACCTCGAAGAATGACTTGACTCCGCCACACCCGTGTGTCATACTGAGTGTGTCAAGGAGACAGACCAAGGAGGTCAGCATGAGCAAGACACGGAACACCAGCCATTGCCATTGGTGCGGGACGGATCTTCGGTACGCCGAGGAGATCGCCACGAGGGACTACGGCAACGCCGTCATCGCCCTCTGCCCCGACCGCTGTGAGGCGGACCACGACCACGAGGAGCACCTCAAGCGTTGGGCCGCCGAGCTTGAGGAGGAGGAACGGGCGGTGGCGAAGTGACCGCCACCGTCGCCCGCAGGGTGACCGTCACCATCCACACCACCGCCGAGGAGCCGTACTGGACGATCACCGACACGGACACGGGCGAGAGCATCCACGACTACATCGACGGCTGGTACGGGGACATTCCCGGCGAGGTCTGCGAGGAAACGACGTGGCGGAGGCTCCGTAGGCATTGTGCCGAACAGGGGTGGTCCGTGGAGGAGGCGTGGTCGTGAAGGCCCGCAAGTCTCGCACGGGCGGGCGGGCGTGGTCGGCCGAGGACAGGTTCGCGTTCGCGACGAACCGCCTCAGGGCGAAGACCGTTCCGTCGAAGCGTCGCCCGGGGCCGTCGGCGGCCGACTGGTCGTGAACGCCCTGCGTGACTGCTAGAAGGGGTTCGTCGGGCTGAAGTAGTTGATGCCGGTGATCGTGCGGCCCGAGTCGGATCCGTCGAGGTACATCGACCCCACCTGTGTCGCCCAGAGCAAGAGCTTCGTCCCGGTGTAGCCGGCGATGCCCGGGGTCGGGCCTGTCGGCGGCGAGAAGTTCGACGAGTACTTCGCCGTCCCGTTCACGATGTGGAAGTTGGTGATCGTGCCCCCGAATGTCGCCCCGGCGGACTGCGACGCCTCGTTGCCTATCGTGATGCCGATGTCGGAGGACCCGACGACCCCGGAGTACGAGCCCGTCGTCCCCGTCGACACGCCGTCACGGTAGAGCCTGATGGTCGACCCCGTCCTGACGACCGCGTAGTGGCCCCAGAGACCGTTGGCGGCGTACGACCCAAGGTTCACCGGCCCGCCCGGCGTCCAGAAGTAGAACGTCCCGCCCTCGAGCGAGACCCCCATCTTCTGGGTCGGGTAGTTGCCCATTGCGAAGACGCGGGGGAACGAGTTCGTGTCGAGGCGCCGGTGCCACCACTCGATGGTGAAGTTGCCGGCCAGGCGGAAGTCGATCGAGGCCGGGATGCTCACGTACGTGTCCGGGCCGGAGGTGCTGAAGCCGATGCTGCCGCCGGGATCCGTTGGGGTCGGCAGCGGGGTGTAGTTGTTGCCCGACGGCGGGGGCGGGGGCGTGACTTCTGCCGGGGTCCCGCTGACGGTGACTCGGCCGATGCCGTTCCCGGGGGAGGCGTGAGCGATCCTGATGCCCGAGCCGTCGTCGACCCGGACACGCATCAGGAGTACATCCTCATGACCGCGACGGTCGACTCGCCGCTCGAGACGGCGTAGAAGGGGGCGCTTCTCGACACGTTCTCGAACGATGCCACGGCACCCGGTGCGAGGCGGATCCCGTAGGTCGTGTCGGACACGCCATTCGTGCCGATGTAGACGAGGGCCGTCGGGTCGATGTTCTGGACGCTGAAGCTGACCGAGTACTGGACTTCGTCGCCGTTGTCGATCAGGATCTGGGTTGGTGTGCTGCTGAGGTTCACGTGGCCGTGCTGGATGTTCATGTCTGCCTCCGGGTCGAGGCCCATCATACATCGGCCCGCCCGGCGGGAAGCCCCTGACCCCGCCAGGCCCGTGTATTCTTGACCGCATGATCACACAACCGGACCTCGACAGGCTTGCGATGGCGGAGGCCGACGTGCAGGCCCTGAGCAAGGAGGCCCGCCTCGCCCGCATGCACGAGTTGCTCGCCGAGAGTCACGCGCTCCTCGACTGGGGGATCGAGTCGATGATCACGGGGGAGGGGAAGTCGCTGGCCGGCATCGCCGTCCTCTACTCGGGCGGCAACGACTCGACCTGCCTGGCCCACATCTTCCGGGGCCGTGCCGACGTGGCCATCCACGCGAACACGACGATTGGCATCGAGGAGACCCGTGACTTCGTGCGAAAGACGTGCCGGGATTGGGGCCTCGAGCTCAGGGAGTACTACCCGCCGGCCGGGTCGACATACAGGGAACTCGTCGTCGACCAGGGTTTCCCCGGCCCCGGACACCACTGGAAGATGTACCAGCGGCTCAAGGAGCGCTGCCTCCGCCAGGCCCGAGCCCAGATCGTGTCGAACCCGCGCAGGGAACGGGTCGTCTTCCTCGCCGGCCGTCGTCGAACCGAGTCGGCCCGCCGGGCCAGCGTCCCGGAGATGAGCCGGGAGGGGTCGGTCGTGTGGGTGTCGCCGCTCGTGAACTGGACGAAGACGGACCTGTACACCTACCGTGACTGGGCGGGCGACGTGCCGCGCAACCGGGTCTCCGACCTGATCCACATGTCCGGGGAGTGCCTCTGCGGGGCCTTCGCGCACAAGGACGAGCTGGCCGAGGTCGAGATGTTCTTCCCGGAGGTGGCGGCCCAGATCCGGGAACTCGAGGTCGAGGTCGCCGCCGCTGGACATCCGGAGAAGATCTGCAGGTGGGGCTGGGGCGCGACCGAGAAGCTGACCCCGGAGGAGATGAAGTCGGGCCCCCTCTGCTCGAGCTGCGAGTACCGGCAGGAAGTCACGGCCAGCGCGACCGACTGAGCGTATCCGCTTAGTCCCGGGCACCGGATGCGGCGGCCCAGGCCGACGCCTTCGCCCGGACGACCCAGCCGCCCTCGTCGAGGGAGATGTCGGCCCTGTCTTCGGGGACGCCGGGCCTGTCCACGTCGAGCCAGCGGCACACCGTGACTAGCGCCGACCACGAGTCGAACGACCCCCCGGAGCGGGTCGCCCACGCGGCGGCGAGCGTGTCGAGGACGTCCCGACGGTTCTCCTCGCGCCGCTTCGTCTTCTCGCGGGCCGGGAACATCCCGGAACAGGCGTCGACGAATGACGCCGGGTCGAGACGGGTCCCCGACATTCGGTCGATCGAGCGCCTCGACCCCCCCGCCCACTCGGAGATCCACCCAGCAGTGTCGGCCCAGCCGCCGATGCGGGCCTCGAGGGTCGGCCCGTGCGGCCAGCTCCTGCCCGGCTTCGACCCGATCCGGACGAGCGCGCCGTCCTGCTCTGCGTAGGGAGTCACGGTCAGCCCGCCGCTGCCGGTGTGGGCCGAGGTGACCACGAGGCAGAAGGGTGGGTCGAGGGCGACCCTGGCCCAGAACCTCCGCCCGGCCCCGCACGGCCCGGAGCTGCTCACCTCGCCGCGGACCGCCCGGGCTATCTCCCCGGCGATCCCCACGACCTCCCGGTTCTGCACCGGGTGCCATCTCGACCCGACGATGTCGAGCGCGCGCCCGCCGGCCATCACCACGTTCCTGCCCGGGACCTCGACGAGGCCCTCGGGGCCGAGGCCGAAGGCGGGGGACAGCGTGACATCCCAGTCGTGGGCGGGGTCGATGGCGGGCCCCGCCGACCCGGAGGAGAAGACCAGGGCCTCTGGTTCGCGCTTCACCCGGTCGATGATACGGCCCCGGTGGAGGAACCGCGCACGGGCCTTGCGCCGGCCCCGCCGCCGTCGTACCATTCCGGGCGTGAACAGGCCCGCGGCGAACCCCAGAACCCACCGATGCTCCTCGACGCTCGACTACTCGGGCGTGGGCTCCGGCAAGATCCTCTGCACCGAGTGCGGCCGGGAGTGGCTGCTGATGGTCAAGGAGGGCCGCAACGGGGGCGAGTTCGCTAACTGGGTGCCGTCGCCGTGCCCCGGGTGCTCGAGGACGGGCGGTTACTGCTCGTGCCGGTCGAGGAAGTGGTGATGCACGTCGTCGTGCACGTGAAGGACCTGTTCGGGAGGCGCGAGCCGGCGTGCGCGTGGGACGACCACGAGTCACGGACGCAGCTCGAGGCGGCCGACCGGGCGTGGAGGATCTGCAACGGGTTCTTCGGCAACCTCGCCGGCTGGGAACTCGAGGCCCGCGGCTCGTTCGACGCCGCCGCTCGGGGCCTGTCGATCGGCCCGGGCGACTTCGTCGAGGTCGACGGCGTCAGGTGGGTGTGCCGCCGCGTCGGCTTCGAGCGCGGCTAGGCGCCGAGGATCGAGAGCGCGAAGAGCACGCGCCCGGCCGGGTCGAGGCCCGCCGGCTCGAGGCCCATCTCGTCGACGATGATCGTGGCCATGTCGATCAGGTCGGCCTCCTGCTCGGCGATCTCCTCGGGCGTGACTCCCGAAGCGTCGAGGCTTGCCTCGAGCGACAGCTTCACCCGGCGGATGAGCTCGAGTCGGGTGCTTGGGTCGATTGGTTCCATGCCGCCGACGGTATCCGCTGGGCCGGGACGTGTCAAGCGGTCGCAACATCCTCGAGAAAGTTTGCGAATGGGCTTGACGCAACGCTGGCCGTGCGTGTAGGGTCGGCATCCCTAACGGCGGGAGAACCCGTCCACGAGAGAAGGAGCCTGACATGGCGAATGGAATACAGACAACTATCGGCGGCAACTTGACCGCCGACCCGGAACTCCAGGTCCTGGGGTCCGGCACACCGAAGCTGAGCTTCTCGGTCGCCGTCGAGCGGTCGTGGAAGAACGACAAGGGCGAGTGGGAGAACGAGACGTCCTTCGTCGACTGCATCGCGTGGCGACAGCTCGCCGACGACGCCGCCAACGTCCTCGAGAAGGGCATCAGGGTCATCGCCACGGGCCGCTTCGAGCAGCGCTTCTGGGACGACAAGGAGACCGGCAAGAAGCGGTCGAAGTGGGAGTTCGTCGTCGACGATGTCGCCGTCAGCACCAAAGTCCTCGAGTCGATCGTCCGCAAGCGCAAGAACGACGGCGATTCACGGGGCGATTCCCGCGGTGGCTCGTCCTCGGGCGACCGCCGCAACGCCGGCGGATCGTCGGGCGCGGCCCGTGCGGCCTCCGCCCGCCGTTCCTCGACGTCGGAAGAAGACGAGTGGTAGAATCCGCCCGCACCTAGACAAAGGTCGTCGCGCCTCGCCACCCCCCGGCAGGCGCGGCTAGGAAACCCCGGTCGCGCGTCGCTCCTCCTTGGGACGCTGCGGCCGGGGTCTTCCGCTTTCGGGGGGAGGAGGAACGACATGGACAGGAAAGACCTACCCGACGGCCTCGAGATCGCCATCCGGGCCGGCGAGGTTGACCCGGACGAGTTCGAGCGGGCCGGGTATCCCGCGCTGAGGGACTGGATCAACGGCGTGACCGCCGACCCGCCCGAGGATCTCGCCGAGTGGGTCGAGGCCCGACGGCGCCTGGGCGAGGAGTCCGCGCTGCTGGCGGAGGACCTCGAGCGCCCGCACTACGAGGCCGGCACCTTCCCTCGCTGGTGGGGTTGCCGCTGGCACCGCCTGCTCAGGCAACCGTGGGCCGAGGACGCCGAGTGGGCCGTCGCCGAGGCGAGGGCCGTCGAGGCCGACTGATGCCGTTCCTCCGGGGCGACCCGTGGAAGACGGGCGGCTACGGGACGACGGTCTGGCACAACCCGCTCGACTGCGGACACGTGCTGTCCCGGAAGAGGAGGCTGCCACCCGGGATCGAGGTCGACTGCCCGGAGTGCGACGAAGACAGCGAGACACGGGCCGCCCTGGAGGCCATGCCCGACCCGTCCGTGACTCCCGTCCTCGCCGCTGACAACACGGCGATCCTCCCCGGCTACGCGAACCCGGACGTTGACCCGGTGTCGTCGGCGCTCGAGTGGGCCGCGTTCTCGAGGGCCGCCATCGCGCACGGCCTCGGCCTCGACCCGGAGCAGGTCGACGTCGTGGCCGGGGATGCGGGCATCGAGGGCGGGATCGTGGTTCTCGGCCCGTCCGACGTGATCAACCTGGTCGACAAGTTGACACGGGGTAGGCGACAGGGTTAGCATCGTCGCACCGCCGAGCCTCGGCCCGGCGTTTACCACTATCTACAAGGAGAAAACGATGGCGCCGAACGACATCGACGAGGAGTACAAAGAGGGCATAGCCGCCCTCATCGACAGGCACGACGGCAACGCCTCGGCGGCGCTGGTCGACCCGGACTGGGTCCTGGTGTCCGAGAGGGCGCGGGCCCGCTACGTGCTGTTGCAGAACCCGGGGGTCGACCCGGAGAAGCTGTTCGCCACCTACGCGGTCGACAGGCGGGTCCGGGCGGAGATGCTCGGCCACGAGCCGGCCGCACCGTCACGCAAGAGGAAGGACGCGTACAAGGCGCTGATCTCCGAGTGGGCGGTGTCGAACACCGGGGCCGTGGTGACGGCGGCCGAGCTGGCGGCCATCGGCGAGACGTCGACGTCGACGGCCCGGGCGTTCACCGTCGAGAGGCCAGACCTGTTCTGGCCGGCGAAGAAGAAGGGTTCGTACGAGGTGCGCGACCCGAAGGCAGATCGAGAAGCAGAGAAGGGAAAGAAGCAATGACCACATCGACGAACGAAGACGCGGTCTCCAGGAACGAGGCGATGGCCTCGCTGTACCTGGCCGGCAGGACGCTGCAGGAGATCGGGGACGCCCACGGCGTGACCCGCGAGCGGGTGAGGCAGATCCTCGCGTCCCAGGGCGTGTCCCGCCGGCGACCCCTCGACCAGGCCCGCCGCTCGAGGGAGACCGCCGCCTCGGCCCACGGGGACGCCATCCTCGCCGAGTTCCGTCGCACCCTCAGCATCAGGGACACCGTGGCCGCGTTCTCCGGGGTCGTCCCCGCCCGCGTCGTCCGCGACGTGCTGCGCCCGGTCGCCCACAGCCAAGTCCTTACCCGCCGCGGTTCGGACAAGGAGTTCTCGGACGACGACCTCGCCAAGGCGATCCTCGAGGCGGAGCGCGCCGGGCACACGAGCGTCGTCAAGTACAGCCAGTGGAGGGCCGCCCAGGAGAAGAGGGGCCGTCGCATCCCGTCCGTCGCGACGATCACGGTGCGTCACGGCTCGTGGTCAAACGCCCGCCGCCACGCCGGGGCCGGCGTGGTCGCCGAGCGGGCCTCGGCGTCGTGCCGGGTCTTCAGCGACGAGGAGATCCTCGGGGCCGTCGACAGGTTCGTCCGGGCGACCCGATCCGTCGGCTCGGCCCCCACCACCAGGCGGTACGACGAGTGGTCGAGGAGGGTCGGCGGCGTGCCGTTGCTCTCGACCGTACGTGCGAGGTCCGGCCGCTCGTGGTCATCCTTGACACGGGATGCCGTGTCGCGTTACCCTTGATCCCCTTACCACTACCCATACAGCCAAGGAGGCAGAGATGACGAAGAACAAGAGATCGGGCGAAGGCCCGAGCATAATGGTGAGCACCCGTTGGGAGGCCGCCCGCTGGTGCCATTCCTACGACCACGTCCTCACGGTGTTCTCGCCGTGGTGGCACTGCGACTGGGGCCACCACGACCACAAGATCGTCGAGTTCCAAGACCGCTACCGCTACGAAGAGGGCGCGCCGACGCTCGGGCAGATCGCCGACATCCTCGAGTGGGCGGAGCCGCGCCTCGGCGGGTCGACCCTCGTCCACTGCAAGGCGGGCCAGTCCCGGTCGACCGCCGTGGCCATCGCCATGAGCGCGATGGCGGGCATGACCGAGAGCGAGGCGTTCGACCACGTGTACCTGCGTTGCCGGCCTGGCGAGAAGGTGGGGGAGCGCCCGTTCATCCCGAACCGGCGCGTCCTTGAGCACGCGGACCGCATCCTCGGCACGTCCCTCGCGTCCGAGGCCTGGAGCGCGGACGAGACGAAGGAACCCGAGTGGCTCGCAGGGTACGCCGACCTGCTGGAGGTGGAGCGGTGAACGAGATGGATCTCTCCCTCGAGGAGTACGACATGTGGCGTTCCGTCACCCGGCACAAGCAGCTCGAGATGGCCCGCGACCTCGTGGGACACCTGCGGGGCATCGTCCCCGGCATCCCCGCCGACGTCGACGAGATGGTCCTTCTCGACGCGCTCGGTTGTGCGGGGTTGTCCCTGATCGTCGGCGAGTACGCCTCGGAGACGTTCGTCAAGATCATGGGCGGGGGCAGGCCATGACCGCGCCCAGGGGTGACTGGCGTGACTCGGCGGCGTGCCTCAGGTCGGGGCTCGACTTCTACCCGGCCGCGACCGGGGCCGGCAACAAGCACACCCGGCTGACCGTGAAGACCGCGCTGAAGCGCTGCTTCGCCTGCCCGGTGCGCCTCGACTGCCTCAGGTGGGCCGTCGAGAACAAGGAGTACTACGGAATCTGGGGTGGCACCACGGAGAGGGAGCGCCGTGCGATGATCGAGAACGGCATCACGGCCGACGACGTTGTTAGCATCGTCGTCCCTGAGGGGTGAAGGAGCGTGGACGATGGATGGCGTGGCGACGAAACAGGCGGTGGCGAGGGCGGTCGGCGCCCCGTCAACGTCCGATGCGGCGATGTCTGGCTGGGTGTACCTCCCGGGGGAACACTCTCGGGCGCGCCGAGTCCTCGAGGCCGGGGACAGGCTCCGCGAGATACTGGAGGCGCGGCCGCTGTTGGTCGACGGGCACGGGTTGAGGGTCGCGCTCGACGAGTGGTCGGCTGCCTGCGATGGATGGCGGGCCGAGTCGTGATGGCGATGGTCGTGTTCCTCGCCGTCCTCGGCGCGCTGTTCTCCGCGCTGTTCGTGCTGATGGCCCGCTTCTTCGAGGACACCAACGGGGAGGTCTCCGCCGGTAGGAGGGACATCCGGGAGGGCGACGACGAGCTGCTGAAGATGGTCGTCGACTGGGGGTCCAAGAAGGACGGGGGGATGCTGTGAGTCACGGCGACGCGAGGTACGAGCGGGTCGACTTCCTCCGGGCGGAGAACGCCGTCCAGCTCGTCGAGGCCCTGTCCCGGCAGATCGAGGACCCGGAACTGCTCGGGTCGCTGCTGTCGAGGCTGACCGAGGCCGCCGAGGAGGTCTCGTACCGGGCGTCGAGGGGGCGGGCGTGAGCGCGGGCGAGCGGGCGGGCATCCTCGCCGAGGCGGCGGGCCTGGTCAACGGCGACCGCAACGGCACCTACGGGGAGCCGTACGACGACTACCGCAAGGTCTCGGGCATGTGGAACGCCTACATCGAGGGCGTGATGGCCCGGAGGGCGGCCGAGGGCAACCTCGGCCTGTCCGACCTGCTCGAGCCGCACGACGCGATCGCCATGATGGTCCTCCTGAAGGTCGCCCGGATCGCGAACTCGCCGGGCCACAGGGACAACTGGGTCGACATCGCCGGGTACGCGGCGTGCGGGTGGGACGCGTGGAAGGGTCTCGACGGCGGACGCCAGGCCGAGGCGGCGTCGGAGTGGCTCGCCGGGAACGAGCCGTGACCCGGGGCGGGAATGGGCTGCACGCTTGACATCGTGGCCCTCGCCGCACGGGCCGTCGAGGCCGGCGGGGCCGTCACCATCGAGGGGATCTCCCAGTCGTGGGGGCGGAGCTACGGGTCGACGCAGCGCATCGTCAGGCACGCCGTCGCCCTCGGGTGGCTGGAGCCGTCGACGTTCGTGCCGACCGCCTCGGGGCTGGAGGCGTGCGGGAGGATCTGACCGCCCCGCTTGCCGGCCCCGGTGTACCATCGTGCAATGGGCAAGAAGAAGTCCGGGTCAGGCTCGGGAGGCAGGAAGAGACTCAACCCCGTCACGGGGAAGGTCGAGGAGGTCGCCGGCACCAAGGCCGGCAAGAAGCGCGTCCGTGAGGCACCAGGCTCCCCGCTGAGGACCCACGACCGCGGCGGCAGGGCGTGAGCGCCCACCCCGTCGACATGGCCTACGCCGTCCTCAGGGCGGTCAAGGAGACCAAGGAGGACTCGGTGTCCGAGATGGGCGTGGGGACGGACATCCTCCCCTCGGTGTTCTGCTTCGACGAGGATGGCAGGGTCCTGTCCTACGCGATCCTGTTCACCCCCGGCGAGGGTCGCAGCGTCAACGTCGCCATCCTCGAGGCCGTCGCCGTCATGAGGAAGTCGTGGGGCTGCCACGCCGCCGTCTGGGCCCAGGAGAGCTACACCTCCCCGCCGACGGACGACAAGCGGCCCCTGGCGGAGAGGTTCCCGACCGACCCCGAGGTGCGGGAGTGCATCACCTGCCTGTGCGTCACGGTCGACGGGGACGCCGCCTACATCGTCCAGCCCTACCGGGTGACCGTCCCCCGCCGGGTCGAGTGGCTGGAGTCCCGCGCCGGCGTCGGGCCGGCGGACGACCACGACGTCGCCGACCTCGCGCACCGCATCATGGGCCGCATCCCCGTCAGGCGGGATCCCGCCGACGGCGTCGAGGCACTCATGGAACTCGGGTTCGTCGCCATGCAGGGCGACTGACGCCCTAGCCCCGACGGTTCCTGTCGTCCCGCCTGATCGCCATCGGGGCGACGACGAAGATCACGATGGACGCCACGAGGATCACCGCCGTCTCGAACACGGGTACACAGTACCCCCTCGCGCCCACGGCAGGGATCGAACCTGCGGCCTGCGGTTTAGGAAACCGTCGCTCTATCCTCTGAGCTACGCGGGCAACGCCGGCATCGTACGGCCCCGGGAGGGCGCGGGTCAAGCCATCCCGTGGTATCAGTTCGATACCACCCCGCCGAGGGTCACGCCGCGGGGGCGCCGACATGGCCAGGCCCGCGGCTGGGGCGGTCGACCGGGCCGTCCCCCCGGCGGGGTGTCCGGGGCGCGCTCCGGGTGTCGGGCCGCTGGTGTCGACCGGCCGGCGCGGCTCGGCCGGCGCTGCTCGACCGGGGGTGCGGCCGGGGCGGGGGACGACGCCCGCCGCCCCGGGAGTCACGGGGGGCCGGGGGAAAGTGTCGCGCGAACCTCCGGCGCGGGGATGCGGAAAAGGGGGGAGCGCAAGAGGGTCCCTCGCGTGTGTGCTGTTTCGGGGGTGCTGATCGGGCTAGTCGAGCCCCTCGACACCCGAGTGGCGGGCCGCCTCCGCCCGTGTCGCGCCGAGCCACCTCATGAGCGTCCGGGCGTAGTAGGGGTTGTTGGTGGTGGTCTCCACCCAGGTCGTGTAGCCGTCGTTGGGGTGCGTTGACGTGGTGACGCGGCTCGTGTGCGTCGCCGTCTTGATCGTCGTCGTGATCGTGTCGGCCGTGTGCGTCGGCGGGCGGTGCTTCGACCAGGGGCCGAGGATCTGGTCCGGCGTGAGCGACCAGGCCCAGTGACCCAGCGCGTCCCACTTGCCGGTGTCGTGCGGCCCGTCGTGGCTGTCCGACAGGGACGGGCAGAAGAGGAAGCGCGGCTGCCCCGAGACGTTGAGGCAGATGAACGGTTCGGGGGTGTCGATCCCCGGGTGCGACCCGCTGTTGACCGCGTAGAGGTAGCCGGTTCGTATGTTGGTTTCCATCGGGTTCGACGTTAGGCGCTGCGCGGCCCGCGGTCAACTCGCCGTGAGGTTTCTCATCGTCCTGCCGGCGAAGCGCTTGTTGGCGACGGGGAGGTTGTTGGCGACGATGCCGATCCGCGTCGTCGGCGCGGTGATCGCCAGGAGGTCGCTGTCCTCCTGGTCGTAGTAGCCGGCCCGCTCGAGTTCCCCCGCGTTCGGGAACACGTCGGCGTGCCTGTCGGTGTCGGGGTCGATGAGGTGGTCCTGCTTGCCGCCGTAGGAGAAGATGACCCTCATGTTGTGCGGGAGTCGGGTCTCCTTCAGCATGGCGACCTCCTTGGTGTACGCGTAGTGCAGGACGTGCGGGTTCTCGGCGGCGATCCGCGCCCAGCGGGAGAGGTACTCGGCGCTGTAGAAGTCGCCGGCGTCGTGGATGCGGACGGCCTTGCCCCCGGTGGTGACCCAGTTGCTCATCCAGTCGTCCTCGGGGTCGTGGTCGAGGTCGTGCGGGATCCCCGTGGCGTTCATCCGTTTGTGGCCGATCTCGGCGCTCATCTGCCGCTCCCAGCGGTCGCCGTCGCGGAGCGTGTACTCGAGGTTGAGCAGGTGCCGCCTCCTGACGTTGGAGAACGCGTACGTCCCCATCTTGGCGTAGCAGACCCTCCCGCACTGGCCGGCGTTGGGGCAGGTGTTGAAGCGCGTCCCGTCGGCGAGCTGGACGACGTGGGCGGGGAGCGTCCAGTTCCAGACGCCGATCCTGCGCAGCTCGCCGTTCTGCGTGAGGAGCCGCTGGGGCCATTCGGTTTCGTTCATGCCGCGAGGTTATTCGCGCCGCGGCGGTTCAGCAGCGGGTCGCCCACGGCCTCCAGCCGCACTTGTTGCGCTGCTGGCTGTAGTTCCACATGGCGAGGCCGGCCCGGAGGTTCGTCCTCGGGTCGTAGAGGTCGTCGCAGGCGGAGAGGATGCCCTGGGCCTGGAGCCACCCCGAGGGGTTGTACCTGTTCTTGCGGCACCAGTACCCATTGACCTGCATGAGCCCGCGGCTCCCGCCGTTGGGGTCGGTGCGGTTGTACGACAACGGGTTGCAACGTGATTCGCGGTGCAGGACGTAACTGAGCTTCGGCCACTGCGCCTCGGTCCAGCCGACCGAGATGGCGAGGTCGTGCCACTCGCCGCACCTGCCGTGGACGAGGCGGGCGAGGCCGGTCCAGTCCACCCCCGACAGGTCGACGGGAGGCCGGTCGTTGGCCCTGGCGGGCTGTGGCGTGTGGGCCAGCGGGGACGCGAGGACCGCTATGGCGGCGGCGATGACGGTCAGTCTGCGCACGGCCTGCTCCAAGCCTTGAACCCGCACTTGCCCTTGGCGTCGCGCTCGGAGTAGAGCCTCCAAGCGAACTGGAGGTTGTACAGGGGGTTCACCATCGCGTCCATGTCCCCGTAGAGCATGACGACGTACTCCTCGTGCGTCGCCCTGTTGATCTGCATGAGTCCCCAGTCGCTGCGGTTCCACAGTTCGCTGTAGTGGTTGCCCCACCTGTCGACGGTCTCGCCGTTCCAGTAGGTGGGGTACGCGCTCTCGGGCCCGATCGGCAGGCACCTCGACTCGCTGTACATCTCGTCGAGGACGTCCGGGACGAGGTGGAGGGGCCACCCCGCCTCCACGGCGGTGTCGAACCAGTCGACGCACGGGTGCCAGTTGCGGGACCGGTACTCGGCGAGGGCGACCTGCGCCTCCGTCGGAGGGGGCGTGGTCGTCGTCGTCGTCGTGGGGGTCGTGGTCGTGGGGGCCGAAGTCGTGCTCGTCGCCCGGGGCGTGGTGGTTGTCGGGAGTGCCGTGGGGGCCGATGCCCCGTGGGCCTGGCTGGCGATGGCGATGGCGATGGTCGCCGCCGCCGCCCCAATGGCGTAGCCAAGGGTGGTGCGCTTGCGCATGGTGTGATCTCCTTCTGGTTCTTGCGCGGTCAGGGGGTTTCTTGGGGTGGGGGGCTTGCGCCTCCCGGCCTTACTGGCCCTTGCCGTGGCGTCCCTCCTGAGACGCTCCAGTTGGCAACCGGCGACCTTCGTTCCCGTTGTCCTTCCCGTTCCTGTCACGGGGGTCGGCGGGGGTCTCCGTCGTTGGTGTCGGGCTGACCCTACTGAGTCCGGCGGCGCATTTCAAGCACCCTGTTTGACGGCAACCCCTCCCGTGGGCTTTGCCGTCAATGTTGCGCCAGCGGAACCCCTGCTGGGGGTATGTTTCCGAAAGTGATTCCGACCGGAGGAAAAGTTTCGTGGCTGATCTGAGTTTCAAGACATTGGGCGGGCAGGTCGGCGTCGACGACGCCCTCGGCATCGTGGAGTGCTTCGTGGCCGCCATCGGCAACAAGGACAGCGTCGGCGACATCATCGTCTCCGGGGCGTTCGACAAGTCGCTCAGGCGCAGGAAGCCGAGGGTCGTGTGGGGGCACGACTGGAACCAGCCGATCGGCAAGGTCATCGACATCTTCGAGGTCGGGGCGAGCGACCCCCGCCTCCCCGGCAAGATGAAGCAGGCCGGCGTGGGCGCGGTCTACGCCCGCGTCCAGTTCAACCTCAAGTCCGAGAGGGGCAGGGAGGCCTTCTCCTTCGTCCAGTTCTTCGGCGAGGAGCAGGAGTGGTCGATCGGGTACAAGACGATCGACGCCGTGTACGACCCCAAGGCGCAGGCAAACGTCCTCAAGGAACTGGAGCTCTACGAGGTTTCCCCCGTCCTGCACGGGGCCAACCAACTGACGTCCACCCTGTCCGTCAAGGGGGCGAAGAAGGGCGGGGACGACGGCGACGTCACCTCGTTCCGCTCCTCGAAGTGGGAGACGTTCGATCCGGCGTGGGCGATGAAGCTCCGCGAGGAGCACCCCGAGATCTGGTCGCTGGGCGGGAACATCAAGGGCAACGCCCAGTTCTCGATCCTGTCGAAGATCCACGAGCAGGGCGGCAAGGCCACGACACCCGACCAGGTCGCCGCGCTGAACCTCCGCGAGGCGTGGGTCGCCCGCCACAAGCAGGACTTCCGCATCGCCGGCGTCGTCGCGCAGATCAAGTGGCTGGCCGTGGGTACGAGGGGCGAGGGCTACATGAAGAAGCTCGTCGCCGAGGAGATCAAGAGGCGTTCCGAGAAGTGCGCCCCGATGGGGGCGATGCCGGGCGGGATGATGACCCCGAGGCCGGGGCGCCTCGACGCGGAGGAGGCCGAACTGAGGGACTCGCTCCTGAGGATCGTGTCCGTCCACGGCAGGTTCAACGAGGACGAGGACGGCGTTTGGGCCGGCTACACCCCGGCCGACGAGAACGAGGTCGCCGACATCGGCGTGAAGTGCGCCAACTGCGTGTTCTACAACGGCGGCGGTTCGTGCGACATCATCGCCATGGACGTGGAGCCGGGGGGCAAGTGCCGCTTCGCCGTCATCCCCAAGGGCGTGGTCAACGTCGACGGCGCGATGGAGGAGGACGAGTACGACGACTTCGGCCCGTGGCTCCCGTCGGGCGACCCCGAAGAGAGGATGAAGTTCCTCGAGGAGGAGGACGACGACGAGGAGTACGGCCGCCCGATGGGCAAGGCCGCCCCCGGCGCGGACCAGCTGAACCAGATCTCCAGCATCGTCGGGATCGACGCGCCGCAGGAGCGCGTGACCGGCGACGTCATGCGGGGATACGGGCCGAGGCGCGGGAACCTGGAGAGGCTCCTCAGGTACTGGCGACCGATCATGAAGAAGCCCGGCGGCTTCCGAAGGTGCCGCGTCATCCTCGCCGACCACCCCGAGCTGTACCCGTTGGAGAACATCTGCGCGTGGCTGCACCACGAGACCACGGGCCTGTGGCCGAACGAGGGTTGCCACCACCCCGGCATGAAGAACTGCCGCAAGAAGCTCAAGAAGGGCAAGCGGATCGTCCAGGGCTCGCTGTTCAGCGACGCCGAGTTCGGCAGGAGGCTCGAGTCCCGGTTCGGCAAGTCGTACGAGGAGGCCTTCTCCGAGGGCGACGACTGGAACGACACCGACATGAAGGACTTCATGGTCGCCCTGAAGGACTTCATGGGCCTCGAGCCGAAGTTCGTCGACTACCTCCGCGACGACGACAACTGGGAGACGGAGGGCGAGGACGACGACGGCGCCACGTTCGCCGTCCCCTACATGAAGAAGCCCGGGTGCGGTTGCGGCGGCATGAAGTCCGACGGGGACGTCCTCGTCAAGGCCGGCAGGGTGCTTTCGGCGACCAACATCGCCAAGCTCAGGCAGGCGTCCGACCTGATCGCACAGGTGATCTCGTCCGGCGAGGTCCAGGTGAAGGATGCGTCCTACGTGTTCTCCGCCGAGGACGCCGACGACCTCGTCGACCACATCTCGCCCGTGGTGTCCAACTACGGGTTGTCGGTCTCGGTCAAGTCGCACACGGTGACCATCGGTTCGGAGAACATGACCGACGAGGCCTCGGAGGCGATCGGCAATGCGATCGGCTCCTACCTGAGGCACTCGGGCAAGGACGTCGTCCGCGCGAAGTCGGATGTCGCCGCGACCCTCGACCAGCACAGGGAGTGGATCGCCCCGGTGGCCTCCTACCACGGAATCGGCTACACGGTGAAGGGCGACATGGTCTTCTACGACACCGCAACGGCGAGCGACGAGGCCGTCAAGGCGATCGAGACGGCCATGAAGGTGCTGCGATGATGGCAAGTGGATGCTGTACAGTCTCCGTCTGCGAGACAGCGCGCCCAGCCGCCATGGCATCCGCTCAGGAAACGAACCCCAAGGGATAGCGAAGGACAAGAAGATGGACCAAGAGATCAAGCAGTTCGTGGAGGCCGAGGAGAAGCGCATGTACTCCGAGGAGAGCCGCACCGAACTCGCCGACCAGGGAATGGCCATGCCCGACGGCTCGTACCCGATCAAGGACGAGGCCGACCTCCGCAACGCCATCCAGGCGTACGGCAGGGCGAAGGACAAGGAGGCCACCAAGGCGCACATCATCAAGCGCGCCCGCAAGCTCGGCCTGGACGAACTGATCCCGGAGGGCTGGATGGGGATGGGCAAGTCCGGCGACGAGGACGACGTGGAGGACAAGGACGAGGAGTCCGAGGACGAGAAGGCCGTCGTTCGCGTCGACGCCGCTGGGATGGTCAAGTCCTGCGCCAAGGGCAAGGTCGCCGATTGTGGCTACAAGAAGGGCGACAAGGTTTGCGGCAAGTGCGGTGCGATGGCCGTGATGACGAAGATCTCCGGTGACGCCGACTTCGGTGTCGGCATGGAGCGCGAGATGGACGAAGAGGCCCCCGACGAGGACCAGGCCCTGTCCCGCCTCAAGAAGAAGCCGAAGAAGCCGATGGGCGACACCACCAGCGACACCACCGAGTCCGAACTCGTCCGCCAGGCCGGTGGAAGCAAGATGAGGCTCGAGAGGATGAAGAAGATCGGCGTGAAGGACGCGTCCGACGGCCACTTCATGTGCGCCTTCGAGCGCAAGGTCCTCGCCCCCGAGTCGCCGGCGTGCGAGGGCTGCAAGGGCGGGTGCTTCCCCGTCAAGGGCGGCCTCGACATCCTCGAGATCGAGGCGATCGCGGAGAAGCAGTACGACGCAGACGTGATCGACTCGGGCTACAGCGACATCTACGACAGGTTCGTCGTCGACCTGCGCTGCAAGGACGGTCAGATCAAGGAGGCGTTCTACGACGGCTCCGGCAAGGACTGCGGCTGGCTCCCGCTCGAGGAGAACGACCTGGCGATCGCCGAGGATGCCATCTCGCCCGACGAGGCGATCGACATCGCCGAGGGCTTCATCGAGGGCAAGAGCCTGACGATCACCGTGAGTTCGTACGAGGGTGGGATCTCCTACTGCGTCGAACTCGAGGGCAAGGACGGCTACTCGTACGACGTGTTCGTCGACCCGGTGGAGGGCAAGGTCCTCGGGGCCGACCAGTGGGAGTACGAGACGTCGGCCGTTTCGCCGTCGCAACAGAAGGACGACGCCATCATGGCGAGCCTGATGGAGTTCGAGGCGTTGAGCGCAGAGGAAGAACTCCGCGAGAAGGGCCTCATCTGAGGAAGGGAGCGTCATGAAGAAGGTAATGAAGCAGGTCGCGAGGAAGGGCGAGCCGGTCGTCATCGACCTCGGCCCGTTGCCGACCGTCGAAGCCGAGGCTGAAGAGGCCAAGGCCGAAGAGGTCGTCGCCGAGCCGAAGGCCGAGGAAACCGAGGTCGCCCCCGAAGCCGAAGCGAAGGTGGACGAGCAGCCGGTGGCGGAACCCGCCGCCGAAGAGGCCGAGAAGCACGTGTGCGACGACGCCTGCGACCACGCAGAAGAACCGGCCCCCAAGCGTTCGCGCAAGAAGCAGGCCGAACCCTCAGACGCCGAATAGGCAAGGCGATGGACGCCGACAGGCGCATCGAGACCGCCAGGGCGCGGTCATCCTTCGCATCCGAGTCGAGGCTCGTCGCCAAGAGGGACGAACCGATGCTCGCCGACAACCCCGAGTGCGACTTCGCGCCGGTCGACACCAAGGATCGCTGGGACATCAAGTCCGAGGCGATCGCGTCGGCTGTCTCCACGAGGACGAGGCAACTCGTCGAGTCGCTCCTCGCTAAGGCGGCGCGCCCCGGGATCGGCGCTATGAACGCCGTCAAGAAGGGCGTGGCCGTCGTCGACGAGGACGGCAGGCTGCGCTGCCCCCCGGGAACCCCGAACGCCATGGAGTTCACCGACAACCTCGGGACCAACTGTGGCATCCCCGGCGCGAGGGTCGCCGCGTCGTCGATCGGCACCGTCGCCGGAGTCGTCGGGTCGGAGAAACTCCCGAGAATCGGCGCTTCCGAGATCGCCAAGAACAGGTCGGGGGAAGTGGCAAAGCGCTCCGCCCGCACCCTGCTCGCGGAGGGTACGAGGAAGTTCCTTTCAAGGAAGAAGGGCAAGGGCGAAGACTCCTCGGCGTGGAGGGAGGCTTTCAGTTCCCTGAGCAGCCCCGGCGAGGGTTTCTCGTTCGACATCGTTCTCGGCGAGAACGCAACGGACGGGTACGCAATAGCGAGGCCGGGCAGGGGTATCGCCGTGATGGCGGAAGGGCTGTTCGACGAGAACGGCGAGCCGGCCGAGGAGGGGGCGGTTCAGTTGGCGAGGATGATCTCCGCAAACGCCGACGAGATACTCACCCCAGCCAGCGTTGAAGTTGACGGAAAGAAAGTGACGGCCGAGAGGGTCGTCCTCGGTGGGTGGCACTCAGACAAGGCCCACAATGCGTCCGGAGAACTCGTTGACATGGACGGAGTCGTCGTCACCGATGGCGATAAGGCCGCAGACCTCAACGAGGCGCGCGCGGCCGGGCTTGAGGTGTACGGGTTCGTCTACTTTGACGTGTCGGACGTGTTCTCGGAGGACATTGGCGACACGGGTGCGCACGAGATCGGCAAAGCAAGGAATCAACAGTCCGTCGCCAACCTCAGGCTCATCGGCGAGGGCAACTTCGACGGGGTCAACATCGACGACATCAACAACGGTCTGACCGGGGCTTTCATTGACACCAGCGGCACGGGGGCCGACCTCCTGCCCGAGGACGCCTTCGACAGGACGGTTGCGTCAGCCGTAAGGGCGTTTGCCAAGGACGGGCCGCTGGAGAAGGCGATCGGCTCGATCGGCGGGATGACCATGGACATGGACAACTTCACCCCGGAGCAGGTGGAGCAAATGCTCGGCTACCTGAGGCGGGCGCCCGGCTTCGAGTGGATCGACCCGAGCGACGAGTCCCACATGGCCGCCGCCATCTCCCAACTCGCCGACAACCTCGTGTTCCTGATGGATCAGACGACCGAAGACCAGCGCAAGACGTGGTCTAGGTGGTACGACATCGCGAAGTCATTCAACGACAGGGTGGCCAAGGAGACGGGGGTGTCCGAAAGGACGATGGCGGCGGTCATCGCCTCACTGTCGCCCCAGAAGGACTGGGACCAGAACACGGCGATGGCGGAGCACCTTGCACGCCTCCTGTCGGACGAGGACATCGAGCTGTCGGAGCGGGTTTCCGAACTCGCCCACCGGTACGCCCTCGCGGAATGGTTGAGGCGACAGGGGACAGGCAGGGGGAGTTACGGGGGCAGGATCTCGGGGCTGGAGAAGAAGATCTCCGAATCGGAGGCCAAGATCAAGGCTGCTTCCGGCAAGGACGACAGAGGGTCGGTAAGGACAGTCGCTGGCGAGACCGCCAAGATCGCCAAGATGAGGGCGGAGGTAGACGACATCACCCGCGAGATGGACGCGGACAAGGAACCGGTACTGGGCGACTTCCTCGGTCGCAACCTGATGGGCATGAGCGACCTCAATGCCTCGGCCGCCATCCGCGCCCACTCGGAACTCGAGGGTGGTGCCTATCTCGGTATGCCCGACTCCCCGCCGAAGACGAAGAAGAAGGGCGAAGAACAGGCATCTATGTCAAGATTGCGCCCGTACACCACCGTGTTCGGGGACGGTGCCCCAGGCGACCACACCCTCGTCCCCAAGGACGGGACGGTGATGGCGACGTCCTTCGCTACCTATGCGACGGCCGTGAAGTTGTTCAGGTCCGATGGCGACCCGGCGACGATCGACAGGCTCCTGAACGGGAGCAAGGTGAGGTCGTTCTTTACCAACATCCTCATGCCCAACGACGAGACAAACAGGGATGTCACCATCGACACCCATGCAGTGGCGGCCGAACTCCTGACCCCCGTCAGCGCCAATCACATCATCACCGACCTTGCCTTCACGCATGTTGACGGCCTTGGTACGGCGAGGGCCTACCCCGCCATGAGGGCCGCGATGATCGCCGCGGCGATCAGGTGGCAGGATAAGACGGGTGAGAAGTACCTGCCGAGGCAGATCCAGTCCATCACGTGGGAGAAAATGCGGGACTTGATCCCGCCGTCAACGAAGAAGTTCGTTGTCGACAGGATGGCCCAGCTGCAGTCGCTCGCCAACGGCCCCAAGGCCGACCCGAGGTTCATCGGCGCGAAGAAGGGCGAGGCGGTCCTTCGGTTGGTTCGTGCCGCGACGATAGACCTGAAGCAGGCCGCGGAGGCGAGGGGCAAGAAGGTGACCAGGGAGCAGTTGTTGCTGGAGGTCGCCCAAGACCTCGGCCTCCCCGTCGGCGTCACGAAACTCCCGAGGGCGAGTAAGGCGGCCGCCCCAGAAGAAGTTTGACGGCTTGAATAAGTGTGCGTATCATTGACACCTGGCGACAGGGAGGAGAACCCATGAACCGAGACGAAGAACCCCTCGACCACTACGACGACGACCCGTTCCACGACGTGCCGCCGCTCGGGGCGACTGACGAGGAAATGCTCGCCATGCAGGACGACGAGGACTTCCTCGCGCGTCTCCGGAAAGGCCGCGGCAACATAGACACGGACGAGGAGTTCGCCGCGCTCACCAAGCGCTTCAAGAATCGTCTCTCCGAGACCATCGTTGCCAACAGGGAGGAATACGAAAATGGCTGATAGGAAGGGCAAGAAGAAAGCATCCGTCATCAGGATCGACGACTTTCGGGACCTTTCCGAGAAGGAGCAGGTGGGGCGCGTGAAGGACATGCTCCGCTCCCTCGGCAAGCCCGGCGGGAACGCCAAGCGGGACTAGGATTCGCCCCGTGCGCACCGAGAAGATCGTCACCAGCGACCCCTACGCGGTCGTGGGCTCCGCCGTGAAGACGGTGTCTGCGACCTCCGTGCGGTCCAAGGCCGACTGCGGGTGCGGTTGTGGCGACAAGGGCAATACCGCAACGGTTGGGGCGGTATCGCGCGGGAGGATCAACCCCGACAGGGTCGCGCTCTCGCACCTCGCCAAGGGCATCGGCCCGATAGCCGGTCGCAAGAACATCGTCGACCTCAAGGTGGCCCTGAGGATCGCCGACGAGTCGGACTCGAGGACGCCCTTGCACGGCCCCGACGAGATGGTCCTGCCCGTCAGGTCAAGCCTCGTCGGCACCAAGACCGGACTTGTTTCTTCCCGCAGTAGGGCGGGCAGGGCGGCGCAGGCACTCGCCTCCTATGTCATACCCGGCGACATGTCGAGGGTGAGGAGCCCCATCAGGTCAACCGTGTACCGCGCGCTGACGCCGGGTGGTGGCAGGGGCGGTCTCGTCGGCCGCATCGGCGGTGAGCAGATAATCAACAGGTGTCCCCCGGGTTTCGAGCACGGCGGCAGGTTCGCAAACTCCACGTTCACGAACTGCGGGAGCCAACTCTTCGAGGCGGTCCAGGCGATAGCCGAGGCGGCCCAGGGAGCCGGGCGGGCCGGGCGATTGAGGGTCGACAACACGCCGGCGCCCTCGATCCTGCGCGGGGCACGAGTGTCCGCGGGCAAGTACACCGGCGACGCAATCGCCATCTCCAGGGCCGCAAACGTCGCCCGCATGGGTGCGCCGTCGCCGAAGAAGAGGGACGAGTCAGTAAGGGCGGTCGTTTCCGCTGCCAACTCGTCCGAATCGGCCTTCTCAAGACTGGTGCGGGCCGACGGTGTCGTGTTCAGCCCGGTAAGCGACCTCAAGAGGATCGCGAAACAGCGCAAGAACCCCGACATGGAGGGTGCGACGTGGGTGACCGCACTCAACTCGCCCCAATCCATCGGCGGCGACGAGGTGGCCCTCCTCGGGGCCGGCATCAGGAGCATCAGGTACGCGGTCCCCGGGGACGGCGAGATCAGGGTGGACTCCACGAAGCCGCTCGGCCAGGCGCGGATCAACGCCCTCATCAGGAAGATGCAGGCGGCCCGCTCCAAGGGCGACGAGAACGGCTCGGCGCTGAGGGCCATGGTGCGAGAGTCCAACGGCGACCTCGTCTACTCGGAGTCATTCCCCAACGTCGACAAACCCAACGAGATGGTCGTGATCGCCAGGGGCAAGGAGAGGCGCACCGTGCCGAGGTGGGTGTACGAGGCTTGGTACTCCGACAAGTCGTCGGGCAAGGACAAGTCCTCCGGCTGGACCGTGGTCGACACCGTCACCAATGTCTCCTCGCAGAACGAGGTCGGGGCGAACGTGGTCGCCGAGGCGACCGCCGAGTCGTTGTCGGCGCTCTCTTCGTTCGACAGGGGCAAGGCCATCGCCAAGGGCAAGTCATCCGACTTCGGCGCGGGCAGGAAGTCCGTTCTCATGAAGGACGGGACGAACTGGGTCGTCCACCAGCCCGACCAGGACTCACACATCGGTGTTGTTGTCGGCAACGACATCGCAACGGCACTGGGCCTGCAGGCCCCGAACTCGTACATCGCCGGCGATGCCAAGTCAAGGTACGCGGTCGTGGAGTCGCCGAACGAACTGAACGGCGTCAAGATCTCCAAGGACGGCTCCACGGCGGACATCCCCGGCGAGGAGCTGGCGAGGATCGCCCTCGTTGACTACCTCACGGACAACAGAGGACGAACCCCGGCGACGGTCCTCCCGTCCAAGGGCAAGGGCAACGGCGCGGTTTCGATGTCGTCGCCGAGGAACGCCCTCGCCGGGCGCGGGGGTGCGAAGAAGCCCGCGGACGCCGGGTTCGCCGACTACCTGAAGCAGGACGGCTCGAGCAAGTGGCTCGCCGAGAAAGCCGCGAAGATGGAGAGCGTGAGGCAGAAGATCGCCGCCATGTACGAACAACTCCTTGAGCGTGCCGAGCAGTTTGACTGGGATGCGTACATCGACAGGCTGTCGATCGCCGGCCTGACCGACGGCGAGAAGACCCACCTCGACACAATCAAGGTTCTGTACGAGTACAGGCTGAAGCAGATGAGGTCGTCCAGGAAGTCGTTCCTCACGACCCTGGGGGTCGTGTCGTGAGAAAGGTCGCGTTCGTCAACAACGCCGACGGGGGCAAGTTCGCCATCCTCGTTGAGGGCGACGGGGGCGTGGACGCCATCGGGTTGTCGGGGCACGGCAAGGAGTGGGCCGCCTGGGTGGATGGTCTGCCGTTCAGGGAGCGCAGGCTCATAAGCGACGTCCTGTGGTCCCTCTCCGAGGCGCAGTCCGTGGACGGGCCGCGAGTCCCGACCAGGACCGAGCGCACCGAGATCACCACCGTCATAAACGGGCAACAGGCGACCCGGCTGTCAGGCACTTGACATGGGCGCCACCGCGCCGGTGGTAGTGTCCTCTCGTCAAGTAACTGCTCAGGGCACAGCGGGGTCATGCGGAAATCACGAGTCGAGTTCTCCGTCCTCAATCGCAAGGCGGCAATAGAAGCGTCATCCGTCGCCCTCGGCGTGCGGATGGCCAGCCGACTCTCGACGGGGCGCACGACCGCCTTCTCCCACTCCACCAAGGGAGTCCCCTTCGTCCATACGGAGCAGATTGCGTTCTCGTCCAGCAGGCCGAGCGACCGCGTCCACCAGGAGAGGTTGGAAATACTCGTCAAGTCGGCGGACGCCGAGATCGCACAGGCACGCCTACGGGTCGGCTCCGCGGAACCCCAGATCCTCCTCTGGCCCGAGAGGGACGGATCATTCGACTTCAAGAAACTCGCGTCCATCGGAAGGCGTGGCAAGAGGACCGCACAGGGCTTCGACCCCAACGCCGAGGACGCCGACGGCGACATGCTCGTCCAGGACGGTACGCCGTGGGAGCGACCCAAGGTCCCCGGCGCATCCAAGCGTGGCAGGCGCAAGCCCGGCAAGACTCGGGTCGCCGTCGCCTCCGGCCTCGAGAGGGTCGCTGACAGGATCGACGAAGCGGCGGAGAGGCGCAGATCCCGCAGGGAGGAGCGCGGTTCGCTCAGGGAGAGGATCGCCGGCCGTCTCGAGGGAGCTGCCGACAGGCTCGACAAGAAGCCCGGCCAGAAGCCGAAGAAGGTGAGGAGGTCGCCCGGCGAGGCGTTCGGCGACTACCTGTACGGCACCGACCGGGTGAAGCCGTCGAGGGAGAGGCCCGAGGAACCGGGGGTCGCCGACGAAACCGTGGCGCCCGAAACCCCGTCCGCACCCGAGAAGCCCGACGCCGAGGTCAAACCCGAGAAGCCGAAGACACCCGTAGAGGACGTCACGACGACCGCGACCGCCAAGGAGAAGTTGCCCGGCAGGGTCATCGGCAAGCCCGACGAGGACAAGTCGTTCGTCGCCGTGGCCGCCCGCAACGCGTCCGCGCGCAAGGAGGATGCGTACGGGAACGAGTCGCAAGCCGCATCCGTCGTCCACGTGGTGGAGAACGCCGACGGGAAGTTCGTCGCGGTGGACGACGAGAGGCTCTCCGCGATGGATGGAGCGAAGCCGTTGTTCACGTTCAGGGACGGCGGGCTGACCCACGTTGACGGCGAGAAGCGCAAGAAGAGCGGCAAGACCGTCACCAGCGAGCAGGTCGAGGCGGCCCCAGGCTGGTCGATGGACGAGACCTACAAGGGCTCCGCGATCGACCGTCTCTCCACGCTGGAGAACACGTACTTCTACAAGAACGGCGGGAAGCAGTTCGAGGAGGGCGAGAACGCCTACGTGATCGAGACCTCCGACGGCAAGTTCTACATCGTCGACGAGGAGAAGATGCAGGCCCTCGGCGTGGAGCCGATCAGGGCCGAGAAGACCGGCAGGGGCGAGTTCATCTACGGCACCGAGCCGAAGCAGGACTTCGTCCCCCGCAAGGTCGAGGAGCCCAAGCCGGTCGGCGAGATCCCCGGCGAGCCGCCGATGGAGAAGCCGTCGCTCCCCGACGTGGCGGAGGACGCGAAGTCGCCCAAGTCGAAGAAGCCCAAGTTGAAGGGCAAGCAGGACGGCAAGTACAAGACCGAGAAGAACGCGGCGAAGAGGGCCGACCAGCTCTCGGCGGAGGACGGGAAGACCCGGCACGTCGTGGAGGCGCCTGGCGGTGGCTACGCAGTCGTCGACCAGGAACGCCTCGACGCCATGGGCGTTGAGGCCGTGTCAACACACAACGGGAAGAAGATTGACACACCCGTGCCACAGGGCGAACCAGAACCCGGTTTCGTCCCCCCGACGGTGGAGGAGACTGAAGACGTACCGGTCAACCTGCCCTCGTTCCTTCAGCCGAAGCCGGGGGAACAGGAGGCGGGTGCTGGGGGGATCAAGCCGCCCGCAAAGTGGGATTGGGACGGAACGCGCGAATACGCCCAGTCGGCCATCGACGCGGCCGAAGAACTCGGCAAGCAGGGCAAGCTGGAGGAGTCAAGGGCCGTCGCCAAGGAGGCCAAGAAGAAGATCGCGGCCAACTACGCCGCCGACGAGACGACATCCGAGTCCCTCTCGGCCCTGCTCGATGAACTCGAGTACTACTCCAAGGCCAACAAGTCCCAGGTCTTGGCCAAGCTCAACGAAGACGACTCGCCCTACAGGCGATGGATGGACTTCGACTCCTCGTACAGCGAAGACTCCTCGTACGACTTGGACGAACTCAACGACGCCCTCAGGAACATCGAGGACGCCCGCAAGCAGTTGTCCGACCTCCCCAACGACGAGAAGCAGGCGCTGGACGAGTCCTACGACGACATGATCAACCGCCTCATGGATTCCGAGGAGAAAATCGGCAAGAGGAGGGACCTGGAGGAGATCCTTCAGGAGGAAGAGGAGATCGCGTCCGCCGTCAAGGGACCCGAGGCGAAGCCTGCCCCCGAGAAGCCCGACACCGCCGCCGGCAAGCCGCGCAAGACGATCGGCCTCGACACGGCGAAGAGCGTCATGGAGGAGCGCATCTCCATCATCCGGGACATCGCCGAGATGGACGGCGAGGACGAGGAGGAGATCACCGACCAGGTCAAGCAGGCCTTCACGGAAACCTCCTCCTACCTCGACACGATCGCCGCCAACTTCGACCAGATCGTCTTCGACACGCCCGGCAGCGTCGCGTCGTGGGCCGAGAGGATGCGAGAGCGCGCGGACGCCACGCCCGACCCGCAGGAGGCCGACGCCTACAAGATCGTCGCCGAAGTCCTGGACGACAACCCCAACATGAGCAGCGCCGTCCAGGTGAAGATCCAGATCTCCGCGCTCTCCTTCGAGGTCATGTCGATGGGGGATAAGTACGAGCCCGGCGAGGACCTGCTCGGGAGCGGACCCACCAACGAATCCGTCACGAAGAAGCTCGATGAGGGCGCCGTCGGTCTTGCGGAAACGCTCAACGCGACGATGAGCGGCAAGTACGACGACGACACCATCGAGTCCATGCAGTCCACGTTCAAGGAAGCGGTCTACGTCCTCGAGTCGCTCACGCCCGACGAGAAGGCCGTCATGGGCGACAACTACGACGCCGCGCTGGAAGGCGCCAAGAACAACATCGAGATCCTTGAGAGGTTGAAGGGGACCGGCGAGGACATCGGGGAAGTAGCCAAGAGGTTCTGGGAGGAGAAGGCCGAAATCCCCTCGCAGGGCGGCGACAACAACAAGGAGCAGGAAGTCCTCTCCAAGCTCGTCACCGACGGATGGCTTGACGAGAACGGCGACTTGAAGGCGACGACCGAGCAGGCGCAGGTCATGCTGAACGCCTACCGATCGGGCCTGCTGGACGGCTCATTCCCGCCCGAGACGATGGCTGCGGTCGTGGCGCTTGAGAAGGCCATCAAGGCGAAGGCCGACAAGGATCCGCTCGACGGGGACTCACCGCTCCCGTACAAGACGTCGCAGTACATCGACGTGGCATCCCTTGAGGAGCAGGAGATCCCGGGCAGCGAGGGCGACATGTGGGATGTCGAGGGTCTCCAGGAGCAGTTCTCCGAGTTCATGGACCTGGCGAAGAAGGACCTCATCTCCTACTGGGCGGATCCCGAAAAGGGCGCTGGGGGCACCGTGTCCCTGACGAAGTCCATGGACGACGACCAGGTCGAGCAGGAGTTCCTCAAGACCATCGCCGCCCTCGAGATGGCCGTCAATGCGGGTGTGGCGACGAACCCCGGCGGCGAGTTGCCGGTCGCCAAGCTCCAGCGGATCAAGACCCATTACCACAACTTCCAGGTGATGGCCGGCCGAGGAAAGTATTCGCCCGAGAACTCGCCCAACCTGACGCCGATCGACAGGTTCAACCATCTCAGCCCATCCGGCCAGCAGTCCTTCCTCAAGGCGATGGAGAACAACTTCCGCGGGCTGGCCGCCGACGACCCCGACATCTCGGAAGAGGAGATTGACGATGTCGTAAGAGAGGCCATGGTTGCCTACAACGGCATCTTGGGCAAGAAGGGCAAGGCGAAGAAGGCGAAGAAGGCGAAGCCGCCCGCCGAGCAGATGAAGGACTCTGTCGTCGACGGCCCCTCCCCCGAGCCGGCCAAGCCCAAGGCGGGCGGAAAGTCAATCAGGGTGGGGAACGGCGACACCCTCTCCGTCCTCTCCCCGGACGAGGCCGAGAAGGCCGGCGTCCCCAAGTTCGACCCGAACACGGAGGCGAAGTTCCCCGAGGGGCTGATCGTCGGCTACATCGGGGGAGACGACCCAGACGAGGACGTCTCCGCCGCCATCATCGAGGCCCAACTGAAGGGCCACCAGCTCTTCATGCCCGGCGACTACGAAGAGGGCTCGCTGTTCGCGTCCTCGTTCAGCACCAGCGACGGCAAGAGGGTCACCGTCCTGCTCGACAACAAGCACCCGGTCTGGGAATCCGAAGGGGGACTCGACGCGATCTTCCCCAACCTCTACGACCAGGCCGGGACCGGCGATGTCAGCAACTGGGTCAACCTCGGCGAACTGAGGCAGGACAAGTCCCCGAAGAAGGGCTCACCGCTCCACGGCAAGACCGTGGCCGACTTCGACTCCTCGGACGTCGAGGCGGCGTCGGTGAAGTTCGGCCCCGAGGCGATGGAACTCCGAGCCGCGATCAAGGCGCTCGGCGAGGACCCCTACAGCATCTTCGTCGACGACGCCACGGGCATGGCCGAGGACCTCGACAAGATCATGCAGGGCAGGTTCGGCCCGAACGGCGGCGTCCTCGTGAAGACCAAGGACGGCATGTACCACGTGGTGTCCCGGAACGACTGGCAGGAGATCACATCGGGCCTCTCGGACGATGAGCGCGGGGAGATCGGCGAGGTCGTCCACTCCAGCAAGCCGGAGAGCATGAACTGGGCCCTGAAGAAGGACACGGGGACATGGTCGAACCCGTCGAAGAAGCTCTCCGACATCGACTGGGACTCAATCCCCAAGGACGAGGCCACGGAGGCCCTGAAGGCCTTCCTCGAGAACACGACGCAGGGCGGTGTTGGGCAGATCGCCTTCGGGGACTCAATGAAGGCCGGTGGAATCTCGCACCCGTACGGGGGCCTCAGCGGCTACACGCTCCAGACGTTGATCGACGAACACCAGATGGCGTTCGACCAAGCCGGCGAGGAGTCCGACTCCCCAAACCCCTCCCACCCGCTGAACATCCACCAAGACGGCCGTTGGGGCGTGTTCGCGTTTGAGGTTGCGAACCAGAGCGACCTCCCGGCCGCCGGCAAGCGCCCGGTCGTGATGCGCATCGGTGGCAAGGACCTCGACTTCGCGCTCAAGCACCCGGAGGTATTCGGCCAGCCCCTGCTCAGGTACGACAGAGACACCGCCCAGACGCTCGGCAACGCGTCCGACGGAACGGCCTCCGCCTCCTCCTTCACCGGGGACCTGTCGTCCGCGGTCGACGCGATGTTCGACGACAGCGTCGTCGGATCGGAGTTGTTGAAGAACGCCGTTGCGTGGCGCCTCAAGCTGGACAACAAGGCCTCCTCCTACGGCGGGGGCATCTCCAGCGTCGAGAAGGTCATCGGGGAAGCCGAAGACAGGCTGAAGGCCATGAGGGTGACGGTAGACGCCGCCAAGAAGATCGCCGCGGGGGATCTGTCCAAGGACGAGGACTCCTTGACGCTGGACGACCTCAAGCCCTACCTGGCGCAGGTCTCCCCCGACATCGAGGATCCCGATGCCTTCGTCGGCAAACTCAAGTCAACCGTTGTCCGGCTTGACGTCTCCAACCGCTATGCGGCCAACATGAGGATGGCCGAGCAAGACGGGCTCGAAACCGAGATCGGTCTCAAGGACAGGCTCGCGAACAACCCCAAATCCGCCAAGGACATGGTCAACGAGGAGAAGGACGTCCAGAACCAACTCGACGCCGCCACGAAGGACCTGGACTCCGCGCTGGCCGCCCTGGACGCGGCGAAGAGCGGAGACGATGTCAAGAAGGCGTACCAGCAGATGGCGAACGCCGAGTCGCGGATAAGCAACCTCAAGGCGGTACGGGACGCGTACGGCAACGCCCTCAAGGACTACAAGCAGAACACCGCCGTCCTGAACGTCGGCGGCGATTCGTACGACGTCCCGAAGAACACCGTCATCTCGACGGATCTGCCCAGCCTGGAGAAGGCCACCGACGTCTCGGCGGCCGTCGCGCCCATGTTCCCCGACGGAACCTCGTTGGGCATCTACAAGGATTCCTCGGGCCAGTACAGCATCATGAAGTTGGACGACGCCATCGCCGCCGGGATGCCGGCCCCCGAGGCGGTCTTCTCCAGCAACGGTGTCGGTGCGATCCCGACGGTCGACACGACGGCGTCGATGGATCTGAAGACCGCGCCCGGGATGCCCAAACTTCCGGACGGTTACAAGGGGACGCAGGTCCTCGGCGTCAACTCCTTCGACGGAACGGCGGTCGGTCAGTACGTGCCGACACCGATGCTCCCGGACGGCTCCAACCCGCCGATCGACGAGAACCACCCCCTCGTGAAGGAGTGGGCGGCGAAGGTCTCCGACGGCACGGCAGACATCAGCGACGTCCCGAACGACCTCCTGAAGGAGGTCGTGTGGGCGAACACGCAGGGCGGCGGTGGCGGGAGTTCGGGTCGCTTCAAGCTGTTGTCGAAGGCGAGCGGTTACAACGACATCGGCAAGTCCCCCAAGGACCAGACACAGAGGTTCATGGACACGGCCACCGGCCAGACGTTCGTCATCAAGAGCGCAACAAGGAACGACCAGGAGGGGATCCGAGAACTGTTCGGAAACCAGGTCATGCAGCTCCTCGGCTTCCCGTCATCGGGCGGGCGCACCGCCGGCCCGGTTGAGAAGTCGCCGAACAAGTTCCCGCCCGGACACCCAGAGCACGACCCCGAGGCGGAGCAGGTCGCCGTCCTCATCGAGTCATCGGAGATGCTCTACGACGGCAAGCCGCTCGGACACGTCAGGAGCCTGCCGAAGGACGAGCGGGCCGACATCGTCGCAAGGCTTACGCCGGAGTCCGTTGGTGCCGGCCTGGTCATGGACTCCCTGTTCAGGTATTACGACCGACAGGAGGACAACTGGATCGCCGTCGAGTTGCCCGACGGGACGGTCGCGTACCACCCGATCGACCACGGCAACGCCTTTGGGCCGTTCAAGGGGCACAAGTTCTACGACAAGGACGGCAAGAAGCTCGGCAAGTCGCAGAGTTCGCCCGCCGACGAGGACAAGCTCGGACTCATGTTCTCGGGCCTCGACGGTGACGGCGTGTGGAACTTGGCGAAGGAGTCAATGACGACGCCGGAGCGGAGGTCCGCCTTCGCAGAGGGCGTACTCCACGCCGTGAGGAAGGCCGAGTCAACCGACTACGCGGAGGCCGGCGAGCGCCTCATCTCCGAGCAGAACCTGACCGGGCAGTTGGCCGAGAGGGTCAGGACATCCGCCAAGGAACTCGAAGGCAAGAAGGGGCGCCTCGACTCGTATGTCGACCCGATGCTCAGGGAGTTGGGCATGACCGACGACGAGATCGCCTCGATCAGGGCGAAGGTTGACACGGACCTCGGCGGCGGCCTCGCCAAGGCCTCGCAGGCACCGAAGAAGGCCGTCCCCGCGTCGCCCGCGTCAAAGATGGTGTCGCCGACACCGATCAAGGGCGAGGAGGCCTTCGGGAACAGCCCGATCGCGGAGGGGGCCAAGACGGTCACGTCGTCGCTCGACAGCGCCGTCGCCCTGCCAGGCAGCGTCCACTACACGAGCGTCGGCGCCGGCAGGCAGACGAAGGACGGCGTCAGGTTCGTCTCTTGGGAGACGAACAAGCCCGGCGAGCAGGTCGTTTCGGCAGGCATGACCCTCGACAGCGAAACCGCCAAGAAGTTGGGGGCGGCACTCACGAACGGCGTTGACCTGCAGGGCAACCCGGTCGAGGTGCTCAAGTCCGGCCTTGCCCACATCGGCATCCAGCTGAAGGGCGGGAAGTGGACCTACGGGGACACCCCGCCCGACAGCGCCACGCAGGGCATCGGCGACTACGGCCCCGCCGGCGAGAGGTTCGTCATCGCCAGGCTCCAGGACGGCACGATCGTCTCCGTCAACTACAGCAGCATCGACCCGAAGCTCGCCTCCGGCTCCTCGTACTCAACGAGGGACGTTGCCCAGGTCATCTACACCGACGGCAAGCCCTCCCCGGAAAGGGTTGCGTCCTCGCTCTCCGCGATGGGCGTTTCCGACCTCGGTTACGCCGGCGAGAACGACTGGAAGGGGCGCGCGGCCGAACTTCTGGTGAGGACATACGACAACGAACTCGCCAACTCGGGCGATCAGATAGCCCAGAGGCTCGCCCGCATCGCCTCCGAGTACGGCGTCACCCTCAACGACGTCGAGCCCTACCACGACAGCATGGGTCGCCTGAGGTACCGCCTCACCGAGGAGGCCTGGGATCGGGTCGTCCAGAAGAAGCCCGGACTCGGCAAGACGACGCACATCGCCAAGTCCATGAACAACGTCACCGACGGCGCCAACGTCGTCCGCGTCATCACCACCGGGGGCATGCTCTCCAAGCAGGAGCAGGTCCTCAGCGGTTCCGGCCTCGTGTCGGGTGCGGCCGTGGGCGGCGGCGGCGTGGGGGCGTCCCCGGGTTCCGACCTGACGACGGGCGGGGGACTCGGTCTGTTCATGACGCCGTACTCGGGCGACAGCGACATGGGCGGCCCCAACGGCGTGCATGCGCAATCCATCAGCTACTGGGGCGGCAGCGCCGCCGTCCATGTCGTTTACGACGGGCAGGGGATGATGAGGGATCTCGGGTGGTGGGCGCACGGACCCAGCGACGGCCCGTACGGTGCGCTCAACGCCGCCACATACCACGGGCAGGCTGCGCTGAACAACCCGCAGTACGGAGGCGACTCCATCACGGCGATGGACAAGGGAATGGTGTTCGAGTTCCTGCCGAACGGATCCGCCGCCCTCGACAATGCGATGGGCGTCATAGTCAGCGCAACGGTCAGGACACAGATCATCGACGCGCTGAAGGCAAAGGGCATCACGCAGGTCAACGGGATCCCGCTCGAGAAGTTCGTCGTCTCCAAGTCGGCGAAGAAGCAGTTGACGGAGATGCTCGGCCCGCGCTGGAAGAAGGACTACTTCGGCTCTGTCGGCACCAAGCAATCAACGGGTACGGTGTAGGAAGTGGCGACGAAGAAGACTCTCGGCTTCAACGACATCGTTGAGCAGTACCAGCGCGTTGCCCCATGGCCCGCCCGCGTCGTCCAGCCCGAGGACGGGGACGACGAGAACTTCCCCGAGATGGTCGAGATGTGGGACTCGTCCCACCCCATGGTCTGTTACAGGCTGGACAGCCCAACCGCCAAGGATGTCATGACGACGGGGACGATCGTCGCTGGGAACAATGGCGATGCGTGGATGGAGATGCCCGAGCTCAACGACAGCATCCGCAGAATGATCCGCCCGACCTCAATCTCCAAGAACCCCAACGGCCCGATCGTCATAATGACCCTCGACCGCGCGGAGGACCTTGCCATCAGGCCGCTCGTGGTCAGCGACGCCGTCTGGTTGATGGGCGAGCCCGTCAACAGCATGAAGGAACTGATCGACTACATAGGGGAGAATGACGTCCTATGAGCGACATGGTTGCCTACATCCACAACAGGAACGAAGGATCGCAGGATGGCCCACTGGCCATGATCGTGCTGGAGGGCGGTCGCCTGCAGTTCTTCGCCCCCGCCGGCTCCCCGTTCTCATCCAAGGTCAGGAGCCTGAACATCAGGTCGGTCGACCTCGACGAGGAAGAGGCCGCCGACT
>Ga0315909_10000246_pt1 | contig 70362 bp, 123 predicted proteins | sample LakEriMetagenome_11_FD_203527 | JGI IMG/M metagenome (GOLD analysis project Ga0315909, IMG submission 203527) | Freshwater fungal communities from buoy surface, Lake Erie, Ohio, United States - Buoy 2 MA125 | ecosystem: Environmental > Aquatic > Freshwater > Lake | place: USA: Lake Erie, Ohio...
GTTATGTGTAATAAAAAATAATTAATGAAATCTTCCCAAAGAAGTTGGTTCATCATCACTTTCAATATTATACTTACATCTACCTAATTTCTTATAGTAATTATAATCAGTTTTTGTGAAAACAAGACCAGGATACTTTTCGTTCCAGTCACTTTCACTTAGAGTTAAAGTATCAGCAGATTTTATTAAATCCTTATCAGGGTCTTGTTTTTTGATATCTATGTTTTCCCAAATATCCATTTCGTTGAATTTTTTAATTTTCATATTGTAATTATTATTTTTTACTAACACATAACAAGGTGTATAAAACATTAAAACGATTTTATACACCCAACCGTTATACACAATACTACATTCGTGTTCCAAATTAAGTAATGCGTAAAAAACTTTTAAATAAATTCCCAATTCCCTGTAGTATATAGACCACCAGTTAATATTTCAATTGGTTCTTTTTTCTTTAGTAGTTCAGATACGGTTGAGGTTGAGCCTATCTCAACACCTTCATCGGTTGTTGCCATAAATGAAAATGATGCGTTTTTTGTTAACTTCCCCCTTTTAATAAATCTTAAAGACACAATGTTAACACCAGTATCCTTTAGTACTCTTAGTTTAAATTTTTCAATTAACGAACTCTTTAGAATATCTTCTTTTCTGTTTTCATTCTTAATGAAGAAATTTATATCATTTCCAATACAATTCCCGTTTTCATCTAAGTCCTCGAAAGGCGGTAATGTAATGTTCATATTTTTAAATTTTAATTTTATTTATAAGGTAAAAAATCAAATTAACTAAACTATCTTGCTTGTCAATCATCCCCATAATATAGTGAGCCTAACACCACCCCCTCTCAACTTCGTGACCAAGTCACTTTTTTTAAGCGTACCAACTCATATACAGAGGGCTACCACTCCACTTGGAAAAGTGGTAGTAACTTTTGGGGGCGGAGAGAGCCACCGAGCCTCGATAGCCCGCTTTGACCCTCAGTTGGTACACTTCCCCGTTGGGGATAAAGTTCTCACCCGCCACCACCATACAAGCCATTCCGTGACTGTACATGGAGTTCTCGACTTGCTGGCTAGAAATGGCTCGCACCTCGATAGTTTTATTTTTAACCGCAGTTACTTGGAAGAACTCAATGTTGGTTTGTTCATAACCCCAACTATTATAGACTACATCCCCCACTTGAAAGTGGTCGGCGGCGGAAAGCGCAGCGTTCTGAGCCGCTCTTTCTTGTTTTTCCCTTTCCCTAGTCGCCATGTTGGCTTCCACTCGGGACACCCATTCTTGGATGTGAGACCTCATTTGGTCTAAGGAGCGGAAGCGGTAATGCCAATCCGCCTTTTTGGATTTCCCGCTAAAGGCGAGGGCGGTCATAGATGCTTCGGAGGCGAACACCTCGATACCCCACTTGGGGTTGGCATAATTCATGGACATTGCCGATGGTACATAACGCTGACTAACTGAGTTCATAATGGTTAAATGTTTAAAAGTGAATCAAATACCCCCCTTCCCAATCACTCCTCGAAGATACAACACCTCAGCGACATTTCCAAATTTGAGAGGGGGTTTCTTACCTATCGGGGTTACTTTTTTTGGCTACAAACTGGTCCTAATCCTCGCCCGATACTTTGTGCATCGGTTAGGGTTTGACCACATCGGAGGCAGTTCCCCGTGTGTGAGATTTCCACACAACTATCCAAGAGGTCGATTTGTCCCTCTTCCACTTTTCTCAACACCCAAGCAATAGCTAAAGCCGAGGGGGCAGTCACCTCTTGCTTCGAGTGGTATATCTTGCCTCGGAAATAAGTTCCGATTCTTTGAAAGTTCAGATACCCCACCTCCACACTCACTTGAGTGTACCAATTCTGCCCGAATTTTTTGCGAGCAATTTGGTAGGTATAGTCCTTGCCCGTTTTCAAAGATTGGAGGACAAAAGTCCCACCCGAATTTTTTTTCTCGGATTGGAGAACCGATAACAAAGCAACGCTCGAAATGACATTTTTCATAAGGAATAATTTTTTAAATGGTGAAACAAAAACCCCCTCGATTATATTTTTGATTTAGGATTAAGGACAGCATTAGTGCCACTATTTAACATTTTGTTTGATGTATAGCTGCCTTTATCAACAAGGGATTGTACTATGTAACTTTGCAATATAGCACTTTCATTGCCCGCTACAACTTTGTATGTAATGCGACCATAGCTTTCACCATAAGGTTCTATAGATGATATTATACCATCTAAAAGAACACCACTATTATCATATTGCCAATGGTCTACATAAACGTATTGACCTAGTAAAGTTGCAAATTCTGTGATGTTTGACATAGTGAATAATTTAAAAAGTGAAGAATAAAACCCCCATCACCCCCCTCCCCCTCTCACACCTCGAAGATACGATACATCCCCGAAAAAACCTAATTTTTTTCCACTTTATTTCGGGGGGTGGAAAACTTTTTTTAGGGGTACGATTGAAACCCCTCCCTCATTAGAGGGTAGGGGTGGATTAATCCTACCTACGAAAGGGAGCGTCCCGTGGGGTGGGGTTGCACCCCCGTGTCTCTGACCCCACAAAGATACGCAATCGGGGGGAGAAAACCTAATTTAAAAACAACTTTTTTTACTCGGGAATTTCTGTCCCCTCCTCCACTAAAAACAAATCCCCATCTTGATAGAGATAATAGGTCACCCCCGAGATTTGGATTTTGGCTTGGCTGAGAACGGAGTCCCAAGCCTCCCAATACCCCTCATGTTCGGGATTGCCGAGGTCACCCAAGTAAGTACGGAGGGTGGGAAAATTCACGGGCAGCTGCCCCGAGAGCACCATTTCGGCAAATAGTTGGGGGATATAGACCCCGTGTCGACTATCGATTAGTAATTCCATATTATAAGACCCACTTATGTTTTCGGTTGATGTAATTAGTTCCCAAAAGGGTAAGGATATGTAGTTCGTTGAGGTTCTCCAAAACGGGTTTCGCCAAGCTAAAATTCTTGCCCCATTTTTGCATCGCATATCTTTTGATATGGATTTTTTGGTGGATGTTTAATTCTAACCAAGGTGTTTGCATAGCGGTTAATTTTTAGCGTAAAAAACTAAGTCCAATCCCATATTATCGGTATACATTAGACCCTCAAAACCAAAGTGGTCACCCACCACGGCGGGGCATCTATCCCCATACATTCCCCTCCCACTATAAGATATGACCTCCATATTCAAGTTTTGAGCCCTTAGGATAAAATTGGCTTGGTTGGGGGATAAACCACAAGCTACCATAGTGGTAACGGAATCATCCCAATCTGCCCCCTCATACCCCTTGGAGGCTAAAAACTCGGAGAGGTTTTTTTGGATTTCGACAATCTCTTTTCGGAGGGCAATTCGCTCCTCTCTCTCTTCTTCGTATCTGATTTGCTCTTCCAAGTCCAAGATTTCAAAGAGATTTTTTAAAGCTTCTTTCGGATTCATAATGGATAATTTTAAATAGTGAACCAATCTCCCCTTCCCCCCTCTCACACCTCGAAGATACTACATCTTGGGGACATTTCCAAATTATAGGGGGGTTATTTATTATCTGCGGTAAAGTTTTTCTATTTGTTTTTTGTATTCGTTGTATTGAAATAAATGATATCCTTGATTTATTTTGCAATTTTCATTTTTTGCTTTCAAATATTCTTTTTTGTGCTCTTGTTTTTTAATTTCTAATTCTGCAATTTTTTGTAATTTTTTCTCTAAAAGTTCTTGTTTTTTCTGTTGTTTTTGGAGTTTTTCATTGGACGGTAAGTCGGTGTCAACTTCTAATCTTACGTGAGATTTTACTTCTGACCCCGAAACATCTACTTTTTTGATTGCGATAAAGTATTTTTTGTTTTCTCTTACCACTTCAAATCTTAAATTCAAGCTGTAGTGTTTTTCGGTGGTAGGCTCTACTTCTTGAATTTTGTCGGTAGCTAAAAGTAATTTTTCAAGTTCGTTAGCTACTTCGTTGGTTACATTTAAAGTTGTCATAAGGATTAAATTTATAAGATGAACCCATCACCACCGTTCCCAATCACTCCTCTAAGATACTACATCTTGGGGACATTTCCAAATAAAAAAGGGGGTTTTTACACCCCCTAGTCCAATATTATTCTTCATATCTTTCGATAATGTAGCCCTCATTTTTCGCCTTATATTTTTCGGCTTGGGTGGGAGTCAGCCACTCAATTTTTTGTTTGAGGCATTCCCCATCCTCACGGCGGACATGAGCTGACCACAACTCAATACCCCCATCGGGATGGAACACCAAACACATTTCCCAAAAACAAGACCTAATAGTGTCTCGTTGAAAACGGATAATTTGCTTTTTCATGGCTCTACAATTTGAACGGTGAAGGAATCGATGCCATTGTATAAACCCCCCGCTATATCCATAGCTAAGTCAAAATACTTTTGCATCATTTTTTCGGGGCAACTGAACTGTCGAACCAAAGCCCCGTTTTTCAAAATCTGGACCGCTACCATAAGGATTAAATTTAAAAGATGAACCAATCACCACCACCCCCTTCCACACCTCGAAGATACCACATCTCAAGGACATTTCCAAATTATAGGGGGGTTATTTACAGACCCATTTCTTTTTCTAAGTCTCGCCTTTCTTTTTCCACCTCAGAATATACATTGAGGTTTAGGTAGGTATTGTTCCAACTATGATGGAACAAATATTCTTTAGCTGCGAGCGGCAAGAAATCTTGCACCAACTGAGCCTCTTCCGCCGTTAAAACCTCTTTGTGGTACAAAAGTTCTTGTGCCGCTTGAAAATCGATGTTGTCCAAATTTTGGTAACTCATACTGATTAAATTTAAAAGATGAACCAATCTCACCACCCCCTTTCACACCTCTAATTTACGGAGAATTGAGCAAATATCCAAATTATAGGGGGGTTTTCTTGCGTACCTAGGATACTTTTTTTGGGGGGGTTCTAGGGGTGGATTAATTATAATCCTTATAATATTCCATAAACCACTTGACCAACTTATCTGATATAATAATACCATTTTTTGATGGACTAAACCCTCCTTGATTTTGTTCGCTAAAATACGGGGATAATCCATACCCTCGCCAGGTAATTCCAACATCTGCCCTTTTTTTGACATCATGTTTCGGATTAAAGTCTAACACTATTTTTTCCGCCTCCCACTCATCAACAAGTGCGGCAACTAATTCCCATTTTCTATTATTTATTTTATTGACCTCAATAAATTTAGAACCCTTTAATTTAATGGTCAAAGAATTATCTTCATTCATTTTTTGTTCACTCAAAAACTCATTGAGAGTAGTACAAATTATTTTTTTCATAAATTTATTTTTTAAGGTATATATCAAAAAAACTACCCCCAAATTTAAAGTGGGTTACGAGTTTTTCAACTCGTAGACCCCCGAGGGCTGATAGTTCTCGTACCCAATAGCCTTGGCTATTCGGTAACAGCTTTTCAGCTCTGCCCCAAAGGTAGCGGGCACTTGGTGTCTGCGCTTGGCTTGGTATGCCCCCCACGCTCGGGTAAAAATCAAACTCTTGTTGAGACCCATACGGCACGAGTTTTAAAAGTGAACCAATCACCCCCTTCCCAATCACACCTCGAAGATACAACATCTTGGGGACATTTCCAAATCTGAACCCCCCTATTTTTCGGGTTGTTTTAAATCTTTTCAAAAAAAAGAGGTCACCATTTGTGACCCCAGTATTCTAGAAGTTGTAATCGTAAAAGTAAAATGGTTTATCTGCCATCCTAAATTTTTCATATTTATTCCCCCAAGCTTTCCTCTTTTCCGAGTATCTGACCTTGAGCACCTCCCCACTTTCATCTGAAAAATATTCGTACTCTTGGGAGGCGTTGTCGGAACAATGAGAGCGGTATCCACCCGCATGAAACGCTTTAGGGAACACAGTTTGCTTGTGTTTCATTCTTCTGATTTCGACACATTTGTCGGAAACCACTCTAATCACCTCATAAGGGAAAATATCACTTCCGATTGCACGGTTCATAAAATTTTTAATTTCTGGTGACATAACTAAAGTATTTAAATGTGAATAATTTGATAGTAATAAGACCCCATCTTGGGGACATTTCCAAATTTGAACCCCCCTATTTTTCTAGTTTTTTTAACTTATTCATCAAGGCTTTTTTTGCCCCCGATAAGGATTTGTAGTTTATCAGTTGAGAGCCCGATTGGTAAATATTTATCAGTTCTGCTCCCGAAGGTTGGACTATGATGGACGAAGTAAATTCTAATTCTTGGGCTTTGGTTAAAGTAAAAATCCCTCGCATCATCCAATCGCCCTTAGTATTTTGTATAAGCTGAACATAAACCCCTTTATCGTACCAACCATTAAAATCCGAGTTTCCTGGGATTTCACGCTCCTCAGTTAGAACGTAGTTAAACTGCGACACTAAATACTCCATACGGGATTTACAAGTAGTAATTTCTATTGGAGTTCCCTTGGCAGTTTGGATAGTGTATCGGGTTTTCATAATGGATAAAAATTTTACAAGTGAACCAATCTCCCCTTCCCCCTCTCACACCTCGAAGATACGATACATCCCCGAAAAAACCTAATTTTTTTCCACTTTATTTCGGGGGGTGGACAACTTTTTTCGGGGTCTGATTTAGAGAGCCGCAATCTTAGCTTCCAATTTGGCGATGTCTTTTTGAATTCTGACCACCTCGTTTTTCGCTCTTTTCAAGCTGTGGTGGAAAGAAGCAATATCCTTTTTTAGCTCCTCCTCTTTTTTGACTTCAAAGGCTTCTTGGCTGCCATACCATTCTTGGGCATCCTCTCTCATATTGTCCCAATAGTTTTCTGTGGCATAGTACGAATAAGGATGTTCCGCACAAACATATTCAAATATTTCATCGGGTGTAGTGAGGGCACTTAATTTATCCACCGTCCCTTGATATCTCGCCATCCAATTTCGGTTGATTTTAATTTCTTCCTCCAACTTTTCAATTTTGGTCATCTTTTTGATTTTGGTAGCATATTCATCGGACATGGTTTTATTGCCCGTTTTAGGCAAGTTAGTGTGGGTGATATATCGGTAATGCAATCTTTGGATGTTGTGACCACCCGCATATATCACTTCTGTGGCCAGGCTGTATTCTTGGGTGTCTCTGCTGATTCTGACCGAGATTTCTAAGTTCCCCTTTTTGCTCACAGAGGACTGGACGGAAACTAATACATCGTCCTTGGAGGTGTATTGTTCCACCGACTTGATGAAATCATAAGTGACCATGATTTCGGTGTACTCCAATTGATATTGGGTCATGGGAGTCTTGGAATGTTTTTCATGTGCTACCGCATAGGCAGCCACTAATTTTTGAATGTCGGATTCCAATTCGACTAGAATGTTTGTGATGATGTTTTTCATATAATGGTTAAATTTAAAAGTGAACCAATCCCCTCTCTCACACCTCGAAGATACGACACCTCAAGGACATTTCCAAATTTGAGGGTGATATTCTTTCGGGGGGTGGTGGGGTTACATACACATATAAGACTCGGACTTAGACCATTTAGCATACCACTCTTCTTGAGCTTCAACTACCTCACTAGCAGAAACTCTTTTGTGGTATATAGTGTTGCCGAATATGGACTTCAAGTTAAACCATCTCTTGGCATCAGTGCCTTTATCGGCACTTACTCTGTAATAACAACCTTGGTACTTAACGATTGAACCTACCTCGATGTTGTGCATTTCTGAGTTCATAAGGATTAAATTTTACAAGTGAACCAATCCCCCCCTCCCCTCTCACACCTCTAATTTACGCCGAATGTTCGAAAAAACCTAATTTTTTCCTAACTTTCTTTCGGGGGTGGGATACTTTTTTGGAGGTCTATTTGACCCCCAAAAAGGGTGTTTTTAGGGGCCTAAAAAGGGGGCCAAAAAAGGGTGTTTTTAGGGGCCTAAAAAGGGGGCCAAAAAAGGGTGTTTTTAGGGGTCTTTTTAACCCCTAAAAAGGGGGGGTCTAAAAGGGGGTGTTTTAGGGGTCTTTTTGAGCCCTAAAAGGGGGGTTACACCACCGACCTAGCGGAAACACCCCTTGGGGGGCACAAAACCCACCCCTAGCACCCCTAGTGGTGGGTCGGGGCGGTAGCTACGCTGGGACCTAGCCTAAACCCCACCCCTAGGAGCAGAAACCGACCCCCACCACCCCCTAACTTGGCTACCCCCCTACCCTAGGGGGTGGTAGGGGGTGTTTTGGGAGTACCCCCTACTCAGAGGAGTAATTAGGGGGTGGTTTCGGGGTCGAGGGGGGCTGTACCCGAAAAAAGGGGGTGCTTGGGCAGCCCTAGGGGGTGTAGGGGGTCTGTGGGGGGCTAAATATGCCATACCCACCATATACGAGGGTCTTGCGATGCCTTTTATAGGTACAAACCCCCTAAAATACGAAATATGGGTGATTTGGGGGGTCTACGAGGTCTGTGGGATGCCCATAATACACGAAATCCGCCAAAAGGGGCGTTTTTGTCGTACACCTTTTTGCCCCCGATTTTTTTTCGTGTTTTCCTATAGTAAAAATTTTCGTGTATCCGGCCGCCCAAAAGGCGTGCTTAAATGGCGGCAATTTTTTTTACCCCCTCTACCCCCCATCACCTTACTTTGTACCTCTACCCCCCATCACCTTACTTGGTACTTTTGCCTATCTACCCCCCATCGACCTACGTTACCCCCGCTCATCTCTCTATCCTTTATTTAATCTGTAAGGAATCGTTTTCCACTATCTTTGCTCCGAGCACTTCCACTCCTCGTTCCAACGCCTCCTTGATTGCCGTCTTGTTGGGTTCAGTTTTGAGGCGCAGAAACTCTTTGGTTAAGAGCTGCTCTTCCGTGATGAGCACCGACTTACTCTTACGAGTGGAGATAGTCATGAACTCGGTTTTTATCTGCCCGTGGGCTTGCACCGACTCCACTAACTTCTCGGCTATTTTCTCGGCGGAGGTTTCGTATTGTTTCGCTCGCTCGGATAATCTTTTGGCTTCGGCTCGTAATAAGTCTGCTTGGGCTTTTAATTGTTTATAGATATACACACAACCCTCGCCTTTCTTGGTTCGCTCTGCTTGGGTTATTTCGAGGGCGGCTTCTAATTCTTCGGTTAATTCACCTCCTTGGTTTTCTATTTCTTGGTGGAGGGCAAATAATTCGGCATCGATATTAAATAAGTTGTTCATTGGGTCAATTTTTTTTAGGTGAGTGCTTCTAATACCCCCTCCGCTTTTGGGGGGTTTTGGGCGGTCGATACTTTTCGATTTGGGATTTTTCGAGGGGGTGGTGGGGTTGTTGTTGGGCGTTCCGTTTTTTCTCCCCACCCCGACCCTAAATTTTGGGGGTGGTGGGCATCACCTCGCTCAAGGCTTGGAGATATTCCGCCACCAACCAATCGGGAGCTGAGAGGATGATTAAGCTCTCCGCCCGTTCCGTCAATTCAAATTGGGGGTCGGTGACCAATTCTTCTAATAAGGAATCGGCATCCACTTGGGTCGGCGGATGCTCGTATCCACAAAAATGCAAAATCTCCTTTTCCCCCTCTTGGGTTGAGTCTAGGGCAATTAAGCCATATCGGATATCTTGGAGGTTGAGTTCTTTTCTCGGGTCGTCCATCTTCTAGGTTTTTTAGTGGGTTTCTTAATTGGGTAATGTTAGAACAGCGAACTACTCAAGCGATTTACGCCTTTATCATAGTACTCCTTTTCTAATTCTATGGCGATACATTGACGATTGACACGACTACAAGCATCCGCCGTGGAAAAACTACCCGCAAAGCAATCTAATACAATATCATCTTCCTTTGTATGTAACTTAATCAATCGTTCAAGCAATTCTATCGGTTTTTCTGTGGGGTGCAATCTTTTTGCGCTACTTGGGCTTGGGTAATTAAAAGTTTTCTTTTGTTCGTTAACCCCTAAATTATTAAAAGTCGCCCCTTTCCCCCGAACATAAATCATAAATTCTAAATTGCTTATATGTTTCCCATTCCCAAAAGGGATGGGGTTGGGTTTATCCCACACCAATAAAGTCACCGAGTACTTTTTTTGTTCCCAATAGTTCATGATTTTAGAAACTTGCTTATTCGAGCAAAAGCAAATCATATTCATAACCTTGCTTACTCTTTCGATTTCAGTAAAGACTTGTTCCATATGAAAGCCCTTACTGATGAAGTCAATATGCAAATCGTTTAATTGTCTTTTCATTTCTTTGCTTTGCCCCCTCCGTGATTATCTAATTCATAAGGTGGGTCAATACAGACAAAATCGATACTTTTATTTTCTAATGTAGGTAAATATTCAAGGCAATCAGCATTAACCAAAACACTACGCCGAACATGGGTTTGGCAAAATGGCGGTTCGGTACTTCTATCCATCATTCGTTTGTCATTTTATTTGTTTTTAATTCAAATTTAATATAAGGGATTCCGTCAACCGTTATTTGCGTTGATTTGACTGAATTACTGCCGTTCGATTTTACTTCAATTTCTCGTTCAACCTTTTCCTTAAAATGTTGCATCATTTTAAAGGTTGGTGTATATTCATATACAATGTGGTCTGTTGCTATGCAAGTGCCTACATTGTATAATTGTTCAGCAACATACTGAACAATTCGTGTTGTTCTTCCTGTTTGTCTCATTTTTTCTTGTTGTGACATATTTTTATTTTTTAAAATTCTAATTGGGTTTCAATAATCTTTACCATCTCATCAAATGTGACGCCTTCTTCATCAGCCTTGGATTGGATAAACTCGGCGGAAAGGTGTATCCAATTAGCTTTAGATGTTCTATCAATTTTTTGAGATGCCTTTAAAAGTTTAGATACTAATTCTTTTTGGTAAATTTCATTCATAAGATTTAATTTTGATATCTTAATTTTATTTGGTCATAGTCGGTATCGTAATAGACACCATTTTCTGATTTGTGTTCTCTTATCAATTGTGCCAATAAAATTTCACAGAGACCTACCGCTGAGCAATCACCTTTGTCCCATGACCTCCAATGTTGTTGGGTTATTGGGTCTTCAAGATTCAGAAGAGCCTCAAGTTGTTCACTGATTCCTTTACTCATATTTTTCTATTCATTGCTTCTAATAAATTGTTCATTGCGTCCATAATTGTTTCGCCTACCCCATAAGGGCAAGGGTCAACATTTTTTTCTAACCACTCATTAAGTTGGTAATGAACTTCTTCAGTATTAACATTTTGTACAAATCCTGCATCTTCATCAGCATTAAATGCTACATATTTTCCACCATATCTCATTTGAATTAGAGTTAGTGGATATATGTCTTCCCAAGTTTTATAAATTCTTTTACTCATAAGTTTCTATTGTTTATTTTTTCTAATTAAAATGCTCGTTGTGCCTATAATTATTCGTAAGGGCAATGTTCGACATTCTTATAAAAATTATTCAGTTATAATATCCCAAGTAAAAATTGAATGGATTACTATTTCGCCATCTTTATATTGTTCAGATATTCCAGTGCTTCGTATTCCAAATCTGTAATTCATATTATTAATAAAATTGTCTGCTTTTTTTCCGTTTTCATTATCTAAAAATTCAACATCACCATAAACTTTTCCATCTTCAAATGTCAAGTTTTTAATCCAGTGTGATGCTCTTGATAATGAAATAACAAAATTAGTAGGATTTCCTATTTCACCAAACAAGCAACCAATTTTAATTTTTTCATTTAATTTTTCTACTTCTGATTTTACACTTTCCATATTAATACCTTTCCAGCGTTCAGTATTAAAGTCTGTTAATAAATAATTTTTCATATTCGTATATTTTATTTTGGTTTACAGTCACAGTTGCCCATTGTACATCTACTTGTAAAATCATAAGGACAATCTAATTTAGGCGTAGCACGAACTACTTGTTTGCTTTGGTTGTCCCCAATAATTAAAAGTAATTCTTTAATTATGGCATCTTTATCGTATGTACCATAACCGTGTGAATGGGCTTCAAATATTTTGTTTATTTTATCTTTCATAACTTTCTATTGTTTCGTTATTGTGGGTTATTGTGATTATTTTGGTTGGTATTCCTGTTTTATTATAAGTTTCGTGCCATGTTATATTGTCTCTATCCACAATACCATTGTGCCCAATTCTACTTAGTGATATTTGATGCCTCTCTTCCAAACTCAACTCTCTTTCCTCAATCTTTAATCCCCACTTTTGGGAGAAGTCAAGGTCAGTTTTACATTTGTTGATGAACTCCTCTTTAAGTAGAAAAGTAAGATACACTACTTTCTTATTTTCTTGGTGGTATTTTTCATAAACCTCATCAATTATTTGGTTAAATCTTGTACTATTCATAAATTTCTTCGATTTTTAAAATTTTACATTCAATTACATTACCGCACTCTAACATTTCAGCTTTCCACTCTTTTAATGCAGCTAAATCAGAAGTTTCCCCATAGCCAATGGTGAAATCGTCATTACGCTCATCGAGAATGAGACCGATATATTTTTCCTTTTTTTTCATCTTTTTTGGGGTTGTTATTAGTCAATAATTTGGAATAAGTCGTCAATAGGTTTCCAATTAAAAGAATTGGGATTTATGTAACCATGCAACTCACTTTGATTGTCCCATAGTTTTATCAGTCCAGGTTTATCACTGTTGTAATTCTTGAGTAAAGGGTATTTCCATTCTTTGTCGCTTTCAATATCAGCATCAAAGAAAAATGTAAATATAAGGTCTTCAGACCCAGTAATCAATAGACCTTTGTGGTCTTGATATAAATCCCAATCGTTTAAGCAGAAAAAACTTTCTTGGGATTCCGAGTCGGGAATATGCAAGACACAAATACCCGAATACCATTCACCTGGCATCGGCGTGAGAAGATAATGTTCCCTCACACCCGCTAATCTAGTTGGTAATGATTCTAAGTTAAGGTAACTTCGGATGTTTCTAAAAACCAAGAACGAATATTCTTGACCTTTTAACGTCAGATTTATTTTATCATAGGAAAAATCTTTAAATCTGTTTAATTCGGATTTTGTAATATTTCGGCTTTGGTGTGCCAAATAATCACTAAATTTGGCGTTCGGATTTTTTTGTCCAAACTCAAAGGCATGGGTAGGGTCAATAGGCATGGATAATTATTTTTAGTTATTAGTATCTTTGATATTGGGCGTGATTCGTAAGATAGCGCAAACATAATACAAAAAGTTGATACTCGTATGAAAAATATCAACTTTTTGTAATTTTTTAACACTTATACCCACCAATTCCTTTGGACGTTTGTACCCAACCGTTAGCTGAACGCACTACTGACTTGTATTTAGAGGTTTTGGGTGGAAAAGTTTATTACCTTTCTCATAATAACTCCAACTCGTATCCCCGAAATAATTTTTTTGAAAGTGTACTGCCACTATTGGTCTGCTTCTACTCCATTCAATACCCTTGCCTACATCATAAAAGCGGATGTGTTTTATCCAACCGTTTTGACCATATATTCTACATAACCCAAGTGCATTAAATATTTTAAATGTTGGTAGTAGATAAACTATATTATCTGCAATGGTAAAACTATGCACCATCCAATCGTGAAAGATGCTATAAGGCGGGTTTCCTATTACCCAATCAACGCTTTTATGGTAATCAAAAAAATTAACACCCTCTTGTATTTCGCACCAATCAGCGTCTTTCGGCATTTGGTCATGAAATACCTTATTTAACCCCCTACACGGGTCTAATAACTTACCCGTGGGTGTAAAATAATCCATGATATCTCTCGCACACCATTCGGGTGTCAATACATAATCACTTTCTACTAATTCTTTGTGCTCCATAAACTATTTTGTTGTATTTCAAATCAATTCCTACTAAATTTACCGTGGTTAGTTTCCAAAGTTTGGCGTTTATTCCTCTTCGCTCACCCACTCATCATTCCAAAATTCTTGACACCCACAAACGGCACAATAATCCCCCGTTTGGTATACACGGGGGGTGTGTTCATCTTCTAATAAACGTAAGATAGCTTCTGTGGTATGATTTACAGATGCCCCTAGTAGGCAGTTGTTTATCAACTGAATTATTTTGTCCCTCACCACCATGGTTTATTTTGGTGGCGGTGTGATTATAATAAGTTGGAGTTTTTCAACCCTCGTATCAGTCGGGTGATACCGATACCCCCTCCAAATCTAGGGGTGAACGGAAGGGCTAAAAATTCATTCAGCTCACTCATAACTCGATTATAACCAAACAAATCAAACAATTTGTCCGCATAGCGACCCGATTCAATATGAAAAAAGGATTCTCGCATTTGGTCGGGGTCACAACTACGCTCAGCAGAACCGATAGTTTCTTGACCCGAAATAAGGACATCTATTTTCTGTGCTCGACCCGATGCATCTCGTTTCATATTCCAAAACGGATTAGTTCTTTCGGGGAATTGGGTTAAGAGTACGGGGGTGGATTGCTCTTGACACAACAATAGCTCTATGTCATTACCCACTAAAGTAGATTGGTATTGGGCACACGCCTCTTCATAATCCCGAAATACACCTTGTCCCAAACCTAAGTATTGGAGCAACTCTTGTTCTAAATTTGCTAAATCCTCTATTGTACCGTGTGCTTCAAATTCAAACATAGGAAAAATGAGGCAGTGGCGACCCTCGACGGGATTCTTCTCGGCTCGATAACTCGTGGAGAGGCAAAAGAAGCCAGGGGTTTCGGGTTGGGTTAGTAACTCGTGTTCGAGCCACATTTGTCCCGTTTGGGGGAGCGGCCAGACTTGACCTTGATAATTATATGTGCCTAAATTAAAAGGGTCTTCACACGCCGCTAAAATACTTAAACGATTTTGGGTGTGTACTTCCAAAAAACCTCGGCTTTGGAAAAAATGACGTAGCTGATTCGTAACTTGAGTGAACTCTTTCGCCTCTATATGCGGGTAAAAGGACGAATGTAATGAATGTTTAGACATAACTGATTTTGGTTGGTGAAAAAATTAAAATATAATTAAAACAAATTTTTTTGATTTCGTTTTCTCATTTCGCAAATGGGTTGTAGTAAATGCTCATAACCACCAATAGGCTCTCCTATATATTCGTGACAATAAGAGGGTCGACCAAGTCTGTGTGCCGCTCTTTTGTCGGTTTCTTCGGTAATATTGCGCCCCTTTCCGTTATCCGTAGTACCCCTCCATAATTTACTTTTGTTTCTATAAATACCCAAAGCTGGATTTATAGTTTTTGTAAAAATAACACCACCTTCATTTTTAATGATGGCACAAGCAAATTCAGATATTTTAACACCCAACCCCATGCCTTGGAAATCTGGCAATATTACAGTTCTACTTATTGCAAAACCATTAGGACAACCTTTTCTTGGTTGATTTATTATGGCAACAATCCCAATAGGCTTCCCATTCCATTCAAACAGCAAAAACTTACAACTCTTATTGACCTCCTCTGTTAAATAATGATGTTTTTTGAAGAAGTTCCAAGTCTCAGCCTCGACTCGACTAACTTGTAGGGCGATGTGTGGTCTGCCTCGCCGAAGATATTCGTGCCTTTCGAGCACGCCTCCTTTTTGTGGGGAACAAGTCCAATCGGGCATCAGCCACTCCAAGATATCATAGTGGCATGATGCCAAGATAATTTTTTTCCTTTCCCTCCTAATATATTTCTGTAAGGCAAAACTCATCGCCTTGGCTACATCTCTATCCACCACCGAAGTATACTCGTCCACCAAAATAACCCCCTCTTGTGCCGATGCGACCAAGTAGGCTAAGGTGGCTCGATATTGTTCTCCGTTACTCAAGGTATGAAAAGGTCTGAGCCAAGCAGGGACGGAACTTAACCCCATGGAGGTTAGTACCAAGGTCGCCTCTTTGGGCTCTAACCAATCAAAGTTACTAATTAGGGGCTTGTGGGTATCAAATATCGGCTGCTTCAATACCCCGCATTTTTTTAAGATGGTGGTTTTACCACTCCCACTCCCACCTAAAATAACCCCAACATTCCAATCAAAGGAATGGAGGGTTTCTAATTGCATCGGAATCGACACTGAGGTTTCTTCTCGATTCTGTATATCAAAAGCCTCATACACATATTCGGTATACCTATCATTAATAATAGGGGCGGTTAATCTAATTCTCATTTTTTTATTTTTGGTGTTCCAATTGCGAGCCCAACTCGTCGTTTTAACTAATAATCAAAGGTTGTTTTCGCTTGACTCTAAATCATCTTGATACCACAGAATAGAATTGATGGGGTGTGCCAAATTGTCATAAATCTCCCAAGAAAAGAGCAAGGATAGTTGTTGGTGTATGGATATGTCTATAAGGGGGCGCAAAACTTGTATTTGGGAGGGGATGAACCCATTTCCCAATAAACTACATTCTAACCCAAGGTTGATGCGGTCGGATATGGATTCTGTCAATGGGTCGCACCAAATATTCTCGAATTTGTGTTGGATGGATTGGTTTAATATTTTCAACATACAGTAAGAATTGAATTCGAGTTCTGAAAGTTTTACCCCTTTGTCCCATTTTACAGTGTCATTTACAGTATCATTTATCATAGGTGATAGTTGGGTTCTTGGTGGTGGAATGAGGGGGTAAATGAGGGGGTAAATGAGGGGGTATTTTAGGCGTGGCTCGTTACGGGTATATTTGCCTCAAGCGGAACAAAATGCCCCGCTTGAGTTTTTTTTACCCTTGATAAGGTTGGTTTTATTGGATACGCACCCCAAACTCTGTCCACCAATCGCCGTTGAAATTTTGGCTAGGTTGGCGACGGTCACGCATTTCCCACAGTTGGACTTCGGTGTTTAGCGATTCGGGCACAAAGGCAAATTTTTTGCCCGCTTGATTGCCCTTGGCGAGCATCGAGAAATATTGACTTACCGCCTCTCGACCCATTGCCATAGCGTCCTTTCCGCTTTTGAATTGCATATCTACACTACCCACTGTTCCCACCGCAGGGTTAGTCACAATGTAACCCAAAAAGCCTCGACCATCCGAGAAGAGGATAGAATCTTGCTCTCCATGACCTAAATCTACTTGACCTAATGTGATAGCATCTTGTTTGGACATATTCGGGACCATTAAACTCAACTCATCGGCAATTTCCAAATCGGGAGCACCATCCGCTCCTTTTTCTACATACCCACCTTTGATTTCAATAAACCCGTAACCCATGTCTCGGACTCTTTTTTTCAATTCATTAAAGGCATTTCTTTTTTCGGAAGAGGACATAGTGCCCCTTGAAAGGGATAGCATCGCAAAGGGCTTATCCGATTGGATGTGTTGCCACACTCGAGATAGACTACTTTCCATAATCGGGTGATTTTGGTTGGCACTCTCTCGTAAGTATTCTTGGAAAGATGAAACGTAATTTTGCATAACTTTTGTTTTTTTAAGTGTTATAGTGATTTTTTTGTTCTCGGAGGTGTTTCGCCTCACAACACAAAGATAAAAAAGAAATTGGAATTTTTTACTATTTTGACGTTTTTTTTCTTGGGTTGTTTATATTTTCTTTAGCTGTACAAGGGGTGGTGGTCTCGACCCGTTTAGATTTCTATGAGGGTAAAGTTAATTAGTTGATTTGCTTGGAATATTTTGATAGCCTCATACCAAAGTTTATCGGGGACGACCATACACCCCGCCGACCAATTATCGACAAAACTACCCCACCCCGCACGGTGGAAATTAATACCATAATAACCCCTAGTTTTGATAATTTTATCTAAAATGCGGTTTTTATTTCCATCTCGGTAAATTTCGATACTACCCAACTGATAGAAAAAGGGCGCACCCAACCAAAGGGATTTCCAATTTGGGGCAGTTATGAACTTATGCGAGGAAATGACTTGTTGTTCACACGCCACTGCCGAGCCAGTTATCCCACCCACGCTTAGGGGGTTGAAAATATAGAAATCACCAGGGGTGGTGCTACACGGCATAACCATATCGGCAGCCCGATTATTAAAGCGCACCACATAATCCGAAAACTTGTTATCGAAAGTTTGGTCGGTGCGAAGCCAAACAAGGTCGTTGTTTGGCTTCATCCACCCCCTAATGTTCATTTCGATATCGATAAATTGTTTGGTTGCCGATAGTGTCATCGGACCGACAATGCCATCGATTTCTCCCGAGTAATAGCCTTTTTGCTTTAATATTGTTTGGAAGTTTTTCACTTTGGGTTAACGGGTTGTATATTTCAAGTTGTGTGTATCTACTAACAACTTTATTATCCAAAAATCATTAAATGATTAATTAATCATTTTTAGACCATTCTTTTCTAAGAAATCTTTGGGCTCAGCAATTTCCATGGTAGTGAAATCCTTTTTTGCTATAAGCTTATCAGCTTTTTCTTGAGTTACCACCATAGTGCAAAAATAATGTGTCGCAGGCTTTTCTCCCGTTGGGGAAAGTTCAATTTTAAGGATGTTATCATTTTTTTCTTTTGCTCTTGCTTCTGCTACTTTAGAAGCATCACATAATATACATATTCTCATTTTGTTAAGTTTTTATTTTTAAATGTTTAAGCTGTTATATTAATAACATTTAGTCCCCCTATATTATCAATATAACTAAGTTTAATATTTTCAGAGTCATTGTAAAAAATCGTACAGTTAGTTCTCATATTTACTAAAGCGGTGTTTACATCTGTTACTGTTATGATTAAATCAGTACCATCAATTCCTCCAAAATTAGAACCCAAGATGGTAATAGTATCTGCTATTTTATATAATATACCGCCCCCATTAAGCAAAACACTTGTAACTACTCCACCACTTACTGTTATGTCAAATGTCGCACCAACACCCACACCAGAAGTAGAATCTTGTCCAATATTAGAATAGACATTATCTGCCCCACTTGGACCATTAGCACCCCAACCATCTATTACACCTTGATTATCAGTGAAATTTATACTACTCAAATTGTCAACTTTAATATCATTGTATCTAAATTCAAATCCTATAGTATTGTTTGTAAAACCATCGTAGATAATGTTGTCATAGAAAAACTCACCTACGGTATTGTTTTGAAACTTATTTCCAATTTTATTACCTCTTGGTTGGTCAGAAAATATTCCACCAAAACCAAATTTATTGGAGATAACATTGTTTTGGAAAAAACTACCGATTGTATTATACCCAAAGTCATCACCAACTGTATTGTTTTGGAAAGTGCTACCGATTGTATTATAACTAAAATATTCTCCAATATTATTGTCAAAGAAATTATTGCCAATTACATTATCTCTAAATTCAGTTTCACTATTATTCGAAACAAAACCATGCCCGATATTGTTGAAATAAAAATCACCTAATGTAAGATTACCTTTAAAATCATTTCCAATAATATTATCAGAAAAATCATAATTTCCAATGAAATCAGAATCTCCAATTGTATTATTGTTAAAATAATCTAAAATTTGGTTGTCATAGAATTGGTTATAAATAATATTATTATTAAACCCATTTCCTATTTTATTCCCATAGACCGCATCCCAAGTTTGATTTTGATTGTATCCATTAAGGATAACATTTTTATAGAATTCTTTGTAAATTTCATTATTATTAAATTGGTTTCCAATTTGATTGTTTTGGAAATCAAAACCCCAATCGCTATCTATCCAATTATTCCTAAAGTCATTCCCAATTTGGTTTCTATAGAAACTATCACACAAAATAAAATTATCGTTAAAATCATTACCAACGTGATTATCATAGAAATTTGCTGTAATGATATTATTTTCAAAGAAATTTCCAATTACATTGTCATCAAAGTCATCATCAGTAATATTGTTTCGAAAGGCATAACCTATTTGATTAGCAGTGCAATCATCATTGAAGGTATTATTATAAGAACTATCACCAATAGTATTATTTTGATAACCGCCATCTTTGAGAACATTATTTGCTAATAAGAAATCGCCTAAACCATCATTTATAAAATATTTAGCGTGGTCTCCAATATAGGTGTTAATGCAACCATCAGTATCTATTGCCTCAAATGTATAGTAAAGACTAAAATCTAATTGCCCATCAACATTGCTTGGATAATAGCTATCGTAACTATAAGAATTTGTATCAAAAAATTGAAGACCTGCACCAGTTGCAGTAATAGTGTCTCCTGTTACAGTCATAGTAAAATCATCAGTGATGGTCAAAATTGTGTAAAAAGTTTCACTACTATTTCTGATAGCAATAACTTGACCAGGTGTCAGTGCGGTAAAATTTGTCAGTGTTCCAAGTACTGTTCCATCACTTTGTAATTCAACTGTCCCTGGTTGAGGGGATAATCTATCATAAGTTCTTAAACGGTATCTTTTAAATTGAATAGTTCGGTGGTCATAATCCGCACGGTTGCCCCATTCATCAACCCTTTCAGTAATTCTACCAAAAGCGGTATTTCCTGATTCGGTCGTAGAATATGTTACATCGTATTTAATAGTATCATTTGGATAACTAGGTTGAAATGCGTCTAACGCTAAATTGTTTTCCGAAACTGCTAATACTACAATTGGGTCAATTGCGGTAGGGACCCAAGAAGAATTTGATACTGCAATAGGTGTTTTGTATTGGTCATAGTCGGGTTGGTCATAACAAGTTCTAAAATCTGTAATTAGATAATACTGACCAGGAACTAAATTGTTTGACCCAATCAAATTTGTCAGTTCTGTATAGGCAACCTCGGTGAGGTTGTTAACCCAAAGAAGATTGTCATCCATTTCTTCAATGGTGAGTTTCGACCCTTTAGCGTTCGGTCCGAACTGTCTTGTGATGAGTGCCATATGATTCTTCTTTTTTCTGTATATATCAGAATCAAGGGCGCAAAAAAGACGTATTTCGTTATTTAATTATGACTACTTGGTAAATGAACAATAACTGCTCCACCGTCAATCTTTTCATTTGGGCGAAATATTCAATAGCAATAACTTTGTTTTCGGCAACACAAGTAGCAATGTTTTCGGGTTGGGTTTCCTTGGTTTGTAATCCCCATTTTTTGATTGGTGTATATTCAAAATCATCCATAAGCTATTATATTATTTTTTAGTCCCAAGTAAACAAAAGGGGCATTTCCTCTACGGCATCCGATGATTTGGGATGAATTGATGCCTCGGGGTGCTCATGTTTCCAAATAATGAGCATTCGCTCTGCCTCTGTTTTATTGGTATAGGGTATCCATATGTGGACTAATCCATTTTGGGTTAGTTCAACTTTGAGAGGTTCGTTATTTAAGGTTATCATTTCGAATTTTACCAAATGGATATCGAAAGTGCTCCAAAGTCGAACACACCAAATAGTATCGGGGGTGGGCGAGTTCTGTTGCCCCACCATAGTAAAGTTTAAAACTAAACACACGCTTAAAATTAAATATCGCATTAGGTTTGGTTTTGGGTTAAAAGAAAAAAAGTGAGAACCCAAGGATTCTCACTTTTCCGTTTTGGCTAGTCTCGGCTTTTTTGGAACACCTTAGCAAAAGGATTGTACACTGTTTGACAAGTGATTAAACAATCTTCTTGCATCTCCAAAGAAGTGTGGTTTTTGGTTACTAATTTAGATACCCCCGAAACCGCAAAGGTTTCATTAATAGCATCCAATTCAATAACTTGGTTTGCACCTTCGACGAAATGCCCCTCGGTAGAGGTGGGAGCAACATTGATTTTTGACAACATAATTTTAAAATTTTTTTGAAATGAACTAATATTCGTAACGCATTTTAGCAAAGTACTCATCTCCCGTAATGGAGGTCATATCTGCCAAATCCTCGGGTGATAATTTGGATAACTCCCCCTTTCCTTTGGGGGTGAAGACCGTGGAGAAACGCTCCCCTTGTCTCTGTATATATTTAATATGTTTTTTCAATTTTTGAGGAATTCGATATAGGGAGGCAATAGCATCTTTCGCATTGGTGTGGATAGGCTCGACCCCCAAGAAAAACATTCGGTCGGTGCTTGGGCAATAGCATCGAACATACGCCACCTCTTCTCCCATAATCTGACCTCGGTATAAAGTATACACCCCAATATTTTGACCCTTGGTTGTACCCTCTAATAAATCCTCCGATTTTTTATCCACATAGGTATCTACTTGAGTTAAAGAGTTCCCCAAGAAATCTACCACATAATTATCCCCATATAATTCTTGCATCAGCATAATAGCAGTCGACTTAACCTCTTCATTATCTTCTTGGGAAAAATCCGACATAGTATAGGTGTTGCTTTTAATCGCCTCGAATATGGATTTAGGTAGGTTACGACCATTGACGTAATAACACTCAAATTGAGTATGTGGGGTGGAATGTTGCCATTCGATAGCAGCTCCCTCTAAATTATGGAGTAGGTTTTGATTCGACCAGTGGATTTGGGTTGGGTATTTAGATACCACCGCAAAGACCTCATTACAAATGATGTTAAAGATGCCCGATTCTCGTTGGAGGCGGAAACATTCTTGAAAGTCGTCATTAATACTGAGCGGTAAATCAAATTCCTTGCGGATGAACTCATACCAAGTATAGTAACAATCACTATAAACATTCATAGTAAAAATGTAATAGTTGTTGTACTCCTTGAACTTAGACATCTCTTCTTTGGGTGGGAGTAAAGCACCCTCGTAGGTATCTCGCTCCATTAGTTCGGGATTGGTTTCCAACTGATTCTTAATCCAATTGTACATGAGTTGGGTTTCGAACGGATTCTCCGCCGCAAAAATCCATTTGGGTGGTTGATTCCCAATGTATTTATAATTCCAATCCACACAAGCTTTAGCTTTTTCTAAAGAGAAGCGACGATAACGCCCGCCATCGGAAACCCCTTCTAAGGCACGGGCTTGGTATTCGGGAATTTTGGCTTTGATTTCGGGTGTAAAATCGGCAAGTGTTTTCATACTTTTGACTTAGTTTTATAATGATTAAATTTAATATGTTTTATTTTGGAACAAATTTCGTATAGTTCATTTTGGGCATAGAGGTCGCACCAAGAATCTAAAAAATGACTCATTTCTTTTTTGGATAAAGTCCGCTCTCCAATTAAAATCCTCTGCGGTTTTTGACTCCATTCCTCCCAACTGAGGGTTCTATTTTGTTCGACATCAAATAAGATAGCCCGTAGTAGTTCTAAGTGGGGGTTTGTGTTTATCCGTTCTTTGGATTTAGTTCTTCTTCGCATCCGCATTAACTTTAAATGGTATGGGTTAAAATACTATCTAGGGTTTGATGGAAAACTTTATGTTCCGTATCTTGGGTGTGCGATATGTACCATTCCCCAGTTAGTGAAAATAAGTAAGCATATCGAATTGCTATACTATCTTGGGGTATTTGTAGAAACATAGCCACCGAAGAGTGTTTTTGTTGTTTTAACTCAATACCTCGGTCTCGGTGGAACGCAATTGTGCAATTTGCTTGGGGTCGAGAAAAAGTGTGAGTTTTGTGTTTAATCGGATAAAGTTCGGGGCATAAAACACTAATATCACCTAAGGCAATCAACGCCTCTACCTTTGCTCGATTTTGATAATGGGTTTGTAGAATACGACCCACACCTTTGGGTTGCCCGTCAAAATGGCAGTAAATAGAAGTGACCGTAGCGTCTATATTTTCAATCCCAATTCTTGAATTTGTTGACATACTTTTTTTATTGCCCTACAAAGTTAAAACAAAAAAAGATAATTCCAAAAAAAAGAGAATATTTTTTCAAGGAATTGGTAAATATTTTTTCCTATTCGAAATCATCCCAACACCAGACGGGGGTTTTCTCCCCCATATATGCCCCACTGACATTAAAGGTGAAATACTCCAACGCCTCTTCTTCGGACATATCACTTTCTAAAATTCGTAAGCACTTAGACACCGAGTATATCAACCGCATCTGGTTTTCATCCACCCCGATAATAGCGGCATCAAAACCATCGGCAACTAAAAAATCATCCTCGTATCGGTCTAAAATTTGCTCTAACATCTATTCTTGATTTATTGGGGTTTCGGTTTTAGAACTGCTTTTGGGGGAACACCCCAACCAAAAAGTGGTTGCGAATAAATGTCGCCTCCATTTAGGGACTTTAAATTCCATTAGGGTGGTTTTTAAAATTTGCTCCATGACCTCTCGCTCACACACATAGTCCATAAAGGGGATTACCTTTTCCCCTCGCTCATTAATAGTAGCGTTAGCTAACAGTTCATCCCAATCACCACTCGGGGTGCTTGCTTTGAACGCCCGACGATAAATTTCGTGGAGGATAAACTCATCCGTATTCTTCTTCTGTCTGCCCATAATAAAAGTCGTTTAATGTTTTTTGTATATATATTTGTCCCCTCTCCGCAAGCTCCATAAAGATAATTTTCTCCTCCGCCGTTAGTTCGAAAACTCGATTCCCAACAAACTCTAAATCGGGGGACATCTCATCGTGGTCGATGTTATTCCAACTTGCTAACATATAACAAGTCTCGGGTTTATCGAAAAACTTTATACTAATATTAATGGAATCTATAGAAACAAAGTCACCTTTAATCTCGTACCCATTAGCCAAATACTCGTCGAGCTTTCCGTAGTAATGATTTGCCTCCCAATAAAGGATTTCAAAAAAACTGAATGGGGGTATCTTTAAGTGCCTTTGTAGGGGCTTTGGTACACCATCTTCCATATAAAAATTAGTGGCGGAAATAGACCCCTTTCTTTCCATATAAGGCATCCATTTAAGGCTATCAAAATTGTGTAAGCGTCCCATACTTAATTATTATTTGAGGATATGTATAGCAAATCTCTTCGTTCCAATACTTGTTTTAAGGTCGCCACTATGATACCATCCAAAGTTATCGTTTGGGCACTAATAGTGATGAAATCCACATTAGCATCCACCACAACCACCTCAGTACCTACGGGAATCCGATGGTATGATTGTGGGAAATTAGTGATTAAGTCATGAACGGATTCGGCATAGCCGCCAATAACTTGGCAGACATTACCCACCCCAATAGGGCAAGTGTTTAAAACCTCATAAGAGGTGATTTCATTTTTGGTCATACGAGTTATTATGAATGGCTTCTAAAAGATGTTTGGCTCGCTCAAAGTTTTCCATTTCAATAGAAAAATCATCCCCGATGATAATTAGACACCCCCGCTGCATTAAGGTTCGCTCCCGAACAAACTGGGGGTGTAGGACAACCGCATCGATTCGTTTCGGGGTGGCGGTGTTTGGGCGAAATATTATTTTCTCCACCCCCGCTTTGGCTTCGTAAACTATCATTTTAATTTAGGTTAGGGTTATTGGGTAATTGCACCCAAGAACAAATAGAGGCGATAACTTGCACTTCGAATTTGAGTTGCTCCTCGGTCTTGGAATCGGACTGCCTATCCCAAAAAATAATATCAAATGCAGAAACCGTTTCTTCGGTATCGGCAAAGCCGTTTTGATAAATTAACACTGTTGCCGTAATAGTTCCCATAATTCCCATAGGTTATGTTTGTTAAAGATGGATAGGTTTTCGAGCCACCCCAACCTATTATATGTATCGGTTGACGGGGTATTAAAGGCAAAGATAAAATAAAAAAAGTGAAAATTCAAAAGAAACTCCACTTTTTTTATTTATTGTTTTTTCGTTTGGGTTCTTGGTGCTAAACTATTTCATAATGCTCCAAAACCAAATGACCATATTGTTTGGATTGGCTCATTTCATCCAAACGGCTAATGGCTTCTTTTTGGTCGTATATAAAACAAGCCGCACTACACTCATTTTGTACATTTCCACCGCTGTCGATGAATTTATCTCCTTGTTCCGTGCGTTGGCAAATCACATATGCCATTTTTCGGGTTTCTTTAATTAGTTTCATTGTTTATGATATTTGGTTTAAAGTTACAAATAATAATGTTTGTGGTAACACCCTCTAATTGAGCTAAATGTTGATAGGTTTGGAGAACTTTATCTAAGGTTAGGGTGGGGTGTTTATTACCTACCACTACTATGTCGGCTACTAAAATACCATACATATAATCCAAATCTACGTAATCCGCTTCCTCGCCTTCTTCATCCATATCCAAGGCATCAGTTTCAAAAACCGAGAGGTCTTGGCGATTTAATAACGAGCCTATGTAGGATTTACCCACTCCCGATTCCCCGCTAAAAAAATAAACATTAGGTTTGTCTAGGAGTCTTTCCGTTTTGGGGGAAATAAATAGGGTGTTTAAATTCTCTCGGTGAAAGACCGCCCCCCTAGGGTAGTACACATCACCCCCCGTTCCGCTACTCCAAATCAAACTGCCCTCCTCATCTAATAAATAGTTAGATTCCCCAAAGCACACGAGTTCTACGGGGATGTGCTTGATGGGGAGGAAATGACAATCCTTACTTTGATTGTACCCTATCTCGGTAACCACACAATCCCCAAAAGATGCCGAACACCACCCCGAACCACAACTACCGTGTCTAGGTTGGAAACGAACACTGATATATTTTTGCCAAACGTAATTTTTAGGTTCTTTTAACTTACCCTTTATAATAAATTCATAATCGGTAACGTTTCGAAACCCATAACCCGACTGACCCGATACCCGATGCCACTTATTCATCCCCACAATCGACCAATCAACTTGTTCTATGGGCAAATCTGTTACATGATTTAGATATCTTAAATATTCGGGCTTCTCGCAATAATTGGTTTCGAGAAATAACTCCAAACCTCGTATCCCATAAAAACCAAACTTAAGGCACAAGTTATCCCCAATATAATTGGTAATTAATTCCTCATCCGAGTAAAAATCTTCTCGATTGAAGTCACTCCCAAAGGTGTTTTGGTGATAGGTCGCCCAAAATTCCCGTTCCCTTTCGGGATGTTTTGAGATAAAATTAATATACAGCTGCTTGGCTATTTCAATGTTGTCACCACCCGCTGTTAATAACTGAGCCACGGAATGGATATGCTCTTGGGTAAAATCACTCATTGTTTTATTTTAGATGTATGGGGTGACGGAATAAAAACTAAAACGTGCGTCCATGATACAGCACCTCTTCGTCAATTGAGTATGGGGAGACAGTTTTAACTATCTTTGCCTCACCCGAGCCTAATATAGACTCATACACCAAAAACTTACTTTGAGGTGTGGCGGGGATAACACGGTCTATTTTATCTAATACATCCTCCAAAAAGTTAAAAACACCTAAAACTTGGAATAGGTTCGCCACCTCATCAATTTCTTGCAAGATAAAAAATTTAGTTTTCATGAGCAGTGTTTTTTACATTTCTTTGATAAAGGCATCAATGTTGGTAGCTAATAGGGTTTCTTCCCTTAATTGCACCCCTTTTATGGTAGTTAATCGATATTTAATGATAGTGGAATCCATACTGTAGTCTACGGTAATACCCGAAACCACCCCTTTGTAGACCGCACCACCCTCCAAGTAAAAAACCACGGTGTCCAAATCATATTTAGTGTCTATCGTCATAGCTTTTTTCTGTATATATCATTAAAGGAGACCGCTATCTAAGAAAGAATAATATCCGTTCGAAGTAACAATCAAGTGGTCGGAAACTTTGATATCAAGTAGGGCTAAACCGTTTTTAATTTTTTCGGTCAGTTCTTTATCGGCATCGCTTGGGTTTAAATTACCCGTTGGGTGGTTGTGTACCAAAACACACTTTATGGCTAAAGCATCAAGGGCGTATTTGGCAACCAATCGAATATCGACCGTAGTGCAGTTTATCGAACCTTGACTGATTTTTGCCCAACCCACAGCCTCCATAGCTGAGTTGAAAGCCACCAAGAAAAACGATTCGTAAACATCGATGTCCTCCCCATAAAATTGTTTAGCTAACTCATAGACATCCCTAGAGGATTTCACCTTGACGGGAATAATCGAAGAGGGGTTTTTCTTAATAGTGTACAAAGGTAGATTTTCCATAATTGATAATTTTGATTGTTTCTCCCAACACTACAAAGATAACACAAAAATCATTAAAACCAAAAAAATAAGGGTTGATTTTGCCATATATTTCTTATTTTTTACCCTAACGCCACCCCCTCTAAATACTTCATAAAATCATTTAAATCCAACCAAGTATCTCCGTTAGATATGGGGTGACACCCCCAAGTCAGTTCGGTGGCTATGACCACACAGCCATTGGGTACACCTAAGCTATTTACCTCGCCTACATACCCAAGATTTGATTGGTATTTAGGAATCCAAGCCCGAAGACCCAAATGATTCCCACACAACTCTATCAAATAACCTTGTTTGTTTTGTCCTACCCCCCACTCAGCCCTCCACCCCCTATGGCACAAGAGGTTTGTGACTACTTCCGAAAGGGGCGTGTGAGTTAAATGCTTAGTTTCCTCAATCGTCATGCTGAACCCTCTTTAATCGCTTATAAGTTTTTTTACTTACATGGACTTTATGGTTGGTGGAAAACCCATGCGGGTGTTGTTCCAAGTATACCATTCGAGCCCCCGCACCGAGAGCGGAAATCATTCTTTTAGTGGTTTTTGACTGTTTCATCGCATTCTTTTTTTGATACCCAAAGTTAATACAAAAAAAGGTCATTTCCAAAAAATACCCTATGTATTTAATAAATTAATGGTAGTATGCCTCATACCCCTCTCGTTTATTTACCAAGGCGGACATCAAATCCCCCCAAGCTCGATTAGTGAAATTCAAAATACGCCCATCGGAAAAATAAAAATTCCATTTATCGGTAATCTCACTAGCGGGCTTCCCAACCCACCCCCTATCCAAAATGGCTTTTTTTATCAAGTGTAAATGAATCAGAATATCTGAGGGCATTAAATCCAAATACTCCTCCCAAGACGGGTGGAACTTATTCACCCCCGACATCGATTTAAGATACTCAATGGCACTCTCATCTATTTTTTGATTAGACACTCGAAGACTTAAATCGCCAATTTTGTAGGAATATTCTTGCATTCTTTTATCTTTTTTTAGAGCCAACCCTTGTTTGACAAATATCTGAGAAAATCTCGAAAATCTTGCACCCCTTGGGTGTTCATGACTTTTTTGGCACTTGAGATGGCTTCGGGGTGACCCTCTAAAACCCCCAACAGCCATGGGGTGTTATCCCATAAACTAACATTTTCGGTGTCCTTATTGGTAAACTCTATATCTATACCACCCCAATGCACACCCCCCATTTCATTTAATAAATATGATGCCTCCCAAGTATAATCATCGGTTTCATAGACACAAGCGGTGAAATGAACCACATTGTTCTCATCAAAATTGGAATCTAGTATAGTTTCCTCGATTGTTTCTCGAACATACCAAACCCCATTAATACAAATTCTATGTTCCATAAAAAATATTTTAATTTATATATTATTTTTTTTCCGTATTTTTTTAGGTATGTACTTTTTGGTTTACATGAGGTCTAATTCGTGTAGCACCGAAGTGAAAAAATCCAAGTCTTTATCATCATAATCTATGATACGTTGGGTGGTGATGCGAGCACACCTAATGGCAATTAAGGTACATAAAATTTCTTGCCCGCAATCGGTATCCTCATTTTGAAGGAGTATCTTAAAGTCCGCAACTAAATGTTCGGCATAATTTTTGGCATTTTTATCAATCATCGGAAGAACTATTTTAAAAAAATGAATATGGGTCGAGGTATTAAAGGAATGTGAGTTCATTAGTAACGATATCCCACTCTACAGTTAAGGGTTTGTGGGCATACTCATATCTTTCATTTAATACGGAGGCGTTGATGTAATGGGTTACACCATCAAACATATACCCATACCCCGAGTGGATGTGTCCACAAACATGGATTTTAGGTTTCGCCTCTTTAATTCTTTCTGCTAACAACTCACACCCTAAGTTTTGGGTCTGACCGAGTATTTGGTCGACATACCCGTGGGCAGGACCGTGCGTGATGAGAATATCCACCCCATCGGGAATTGCATCCCATCTTTTTTTCAACTCCGCACCCTTTCTCGGGAGATTGAACGCCCAATCATAAAATTCGGGCTGCCAAGGGCTGCCATAAATTTTGACCTTAGGTTTGTTGCCAATTTCTATTTCTGCAAGATTGTCCCTAAGATATTCAATCCACTTGTAACTGTTGATAATTTCCTCGGTTGGTTTGGGCATCAGTACGCTTCGATGAACTTGAAATACCTCTCGGTCGATAAACCCCCAATCGTGATTCCCAGCGATAAAAAATTTAAAATCATACTGTTCTAAGCTATTGAACCACGCACAAAAATCCTCAATCTCGTGTTTATATCCCATGGAGGAAATGTCGCCTGCGTGGATAAGGAGGTCACCACCTGGTAATAGTTGGTCTAATTTTTTATGCTTGTTGTGTGTGTCACTAATAAAGGTGATATGTATTTTTTCGCTCATTGTTTTATTGTTTGTGATTTTATATACAAGTAGGGTCTGAAGGTTTTAATTACACCAATCCCGCAGCCCACCACCGTCAAATTTTTCATCTCGCTCTTGATTTTCGGACAATCCCTTAATAGTATCCCAAAGCTCCCCCCATTCCGATTCTTCTAATTCCCGAACCCTTTGGTGATAATGCTTGCGGAAATTTTTATCTTCCTCGGGGGACGTGTCCACTATTTCGTATAATTTAGGGCACTCACTTATCAAAACCCACTGAACACTTATTTTTGGACTACCCCCCAATTCCACATCCACCATATCACAATAACGACCGTCATTAATATTTTGTAGGATGGTAACCACTCGATTTATTTTACCGACTTTTTTAAGGCGATAATCTAACGCCCCGTCGCCTTTTTTTTCGAGACCGTTTGCAATATCGGTGAGGGATATTTCTAAAAACTTTAATGTGCCATGATAGTCCCCCCAACGGTGTCCCCACAACGCCTTTCGAAATTTCCAAAGGTTGCGAATAAAATTGGGGAGGTCTCGAAACCAATACCTTTTAACATCGACAAGCCAAGGACTGAGGCGAAACATTTAAATGGGTAAGTTTACTTTGGTTAATAATTGATTAGATACATGGGTATAAATCTCGGTTGTCTTAACGTTTGAGTGACCTGCAATTTTTTGAATGATTCGCAAGTCTGTTCCAGACTCCAATAAGGTGGTAAAACATGAGTGTCTTAGTGTATGTATCGAGGAGTTGGGGTCAATGTACTTTTTGAAAATTGATTGGCACGAAGCTATTGAGTATTGGTCTGAGTCTTGTCCGCTGAAAAGATAAGTGGTAGGTTTATATTTTTTATAGTAATTTCTAAGCATCTCCAAAACTGTTTGGGATAGTGGGACAATTCTATCCTTTTTACCCTTGGCGTTTTTGATGTGAATTATCATTCTCTTAGAGTCAATGTCCTCAATTTTTAAATTGGTTACCTCAGATACCCGTAACCCAACGGAATACGTTAACGTTAGGATTGTTTTATGTTTTATATTTTCTATTTTATCCAATTGTGTTTTTATAAAACTACTATCTATAACTCTCGGTAGTTTTTTTTCCTTTTTGGGTCTTTTGAAACTAACCTTATCATATTTTTTGTTCAGTCCGAATTTGTAGAGGAATCGGATTGAGTTAATGACTTGGTTTTGTTGGGAGGTGGATGTGAATTGGTAATCATCTAAATATGATTGAAAGTCCGCAGCTGAAAGGTGGACTGCTGATTTAGTTTGTTGGTTCAAGAACTTTCTGATGTGCGAAAGGTAGTTATTAGAGGTTCTTTTTGAATAATTTAGATAGTTAAGTTTTTGTTCGCAAATCTTTAATGTTGTGAGTCCTTTCTCGTTCATTTTCAATGATTTAAGGGTTATTAGATATATATATTAGTTAGGTTCAATTAAATTATTGTTTTGAGTTTTTTATTGGTATGGTAAATCTAACCGCACCAGTTATTTCACTCAATTCTCTATCGCTTATTGTCATCATACTATCATCACTACTCTTTCCATATTTGCGTTCTTTGGTTTCTTGAAATAACTTCTGTTTTTCATCAGTCCACTCGGATTTCCAATCTTCAATGTTTTTGTAAATTTTCATATCTATATTTTTTTATTTGTAAAACAATAATTTAACTAAACCTAACAAATGATAAACAACATTAAAACGATTTTTTATCATCGGACGTTAGGCACAATACAAGTATCTACACCCAATCACGTACAAGTAAAAAAGAATTTTTAACTCCTTCCGATTCACTTTCAAATATTGGCAAACAAGTTTCAGTATCGCTCCATATTTCACCATCCCATGCCCAATCATATTTATTTTCACAATGTGGGCATTTACCTCTCACGTCCCATTCTGCTTCAAATTCTTTTTTACATTTATGGCATTCAATATCTACTTTCATAATAAATGAACTGTGCCTAACAAGCAATATAAAACAGTTGCCATTAGGCTTATTACTAAATTTGAAACGTCTTATTAGGCAACCGTTTCATATTGCCAACCGTTAGCAGTAATACTACATCCCATCTCCGAATGAAGTTACTACGTTAAATTCTTTTTCTTTTCTTTTTTCTTCCACCCTCTTTAAAGAAATATTAAAATAATCCATATTGTTCTCAATTCCAATAAAATTTCTGTTGGTGTATATACAAGCAATTCCTGTTGTCATTGAACCACCAAACATATCTAAAACAGTTTGATGTTCTTTTGTGAAAGTCCTTATTAAGTTTTCCATTAGTTTTAATGGCTTTTGAGTTTCGTGCAATTTGTCTGAAATATGTGAACTTTCTTCAATTAAATTGGTTTTATAAATTTCAGAACAAAAAGTACCTGTACCATACTTCAAATAACAATCTGTAATAGTTCCACCAATCTTATATGGTTTAAACATATATACAATTGGCTCTACTATTGGTGCTAAATTACCCAATCGTCTATTGTCGCTATAATCTGAATTTCTCTTACCTATTACTTGACCTATTCTTTGTGCTTTAAATGGTGCTTTTTTCTTATTCCAACTAATTACATCTTTTAATATTAGACCGCTATTTTCTCCTGCAACCGTAAACCTGTGCTGATATTGCCTTCCTGTAAAACATAATATTGGCGATGCAGGTTTCATTATTCTACAACACTCTTTTAAAAAACTTTCGCAAAATATTTGAAATTCAATACTTATTTGCTTGTCTTTATCACTCCACCCATTTTTAGGCTTACCTCTACTTTTAAACATTTTACTCTTTTGTTGTGCAGGAGAGCTTCCTAATAATGCACTATTGGTATTAGAATGTTTAATATCCCAATCACTAAATGAAATTCCATAGGGAATATCTGAAATTATCGCATCAATACTTTCGTCAGGTATTAACTTCATCTGCTCTATTGCATCTCCGTATCTTAAATCTATTGTCATATTTTTATTTTAATATTTTCCCACCGCACAAAAAGAAAAGAAAAAGGTTCAGTTCTTCGATTGAGTATTTGTGGTTTAAATCCGTACTACTGCTAACAGCGTATATAAGAAATGGCACATCAGTATTTGTGCTAAATTTCAACATTCTACAAGTGCCACTTCTCATATACGCAAAACGTTATAAAACATAATACTTCCTGCACCAATTTGGAATTTGTGATACTTTAGTTAAATCCTTTTCATCGCATATTTTTCTGCCAATCCATGTACAATGGTATCCAGTATAATCTTCATCATCACTTTTACCATAAGGATTTAACTTACAATAAACACATTCTAAACAACTTCCAATAGTATTACGTTTTATAACATCAGATATATGTAATTTTTTATCTGTGTCAAGGTCTGTACTCTTATTATTGTTTTCCATATTATTTAAGTTTTGCGTTTCAATTTAAGAAAAAAACTACACATATCTGAGTATCGTTATAGGTAATAAAAATTACTACTCCTCGTACTCATGAATATCAGTGTCGCCATTCTCAAAATATTTTAGATATTCTGTTAGTAAATCATCATCTTTCCATCTACATCTATCATTTTCGTGCATACCATCGTATGTAAAAGTCCACGTATAATAGTTGTGGTCTGAGTCTTTACTAAAATATTTTTCTAACCAATCTTCTAATTCTAATTTCTGCTTCATAATCCGTAAATTTTAGAGGAAAAAATTACACTCAATCGTTAGTCGTCATTTTACGAGCGACCGTTGACGATTTGACATTTCTTTAAAAGTTGGTAGCTTTTCAGTATCCGACTGCTCAACAAATTCCAATACATTCAACCTTTGTGCTATTCTTACCATTTGACTTTTATAGCCAATAGTATCAAAGAATTTACTGCAAACAATTTCTTCCCCACCATTCATTGTAGCTTTATGACAAATGAAGTGAGTTTGATTTTCTGCACAATCTTTAATAATTTCTTTAGCTCTTTTTGGGCTTACAATTATATCTTCCGACAAAAGACAGTTTTTGCAACATTCTTTAAAAACTTTTAATCCCATTGTATTTTAAATTTTAATTGTTGGCGTTGGGGTGAGTGCCCCCTAAAACGTTATAAGTAATAAAACAAAAATTATTGACTTAATCTATTAAACAATTCTTCATCAATGATAATGTTGTTGATTATCTTTGGGTCACCCGTCACCTCTTCGGTTAAGTATTCGTGAGCTAACTGATTAACTACTATATACTCAGTATCAATATCTGAATAGTGAATGTGCTCAAAAGCTTTTTCAAGTTCCAATTTATCCTCTAAGGTTGGGACTATAATTTTATATTTAGTCCATTTCACTTTTTTCATTTCTTCTTTGGTGAGGTAATCAGTTTTATTATCCTCATTCTTGAAGTCATCGAATCGTTTCATTACTTCCATGTGTTTTATATTTAACCGTTAGTTGCAATTATGCGACCTCCGATAAAAGCTGATTAATCACCTCATCAAATTGATTTCCGTTACCTAAGTTATCTTCCAACATTGACTTGAAAAACAATTTGTAAACCTCATCAGTCAAAATTGTTTCAGATGTTATTTCGGGGTAGCCAAACTCCTTCAAGTTTTTTACACCCGATTCTAATATATGTTCTCTAATTTGCTCGTTTGTCATTTTATTTGAATTTTATGTCGGCGGCACAATACACCACCATCGGAAATACTCGGAGCGTGTTATCTGCCATACAATAGACGTGATAACAAGTCATCCTCTTTACTCTAAAATCGACCGATAACCGAAGCAATATCCCAAATACTTTCCAACGGTATTTCCCTTTGTTTTATTACACCTTTTCGACAAAAAAGAACTTCCATTTCTAATTCTTGGAACATTGTAGTTTCAAATTCAAACAACTTAAACCCATTGTTAAATAAGTTTATAGCATCGGAGGCGGTAAACCATTGGTTCATGTTCTCGATGTTTTTACCAGCACTTTGCCAAGTATGCCCGTCTTTTTTGTGTATCGGGTTAAACGGCATGGGAAAGTCTTTTGCAATCCCATCGGGGCAAAGTAGGTGTATCTTCTTTCTGAGAATACCATCTTTTGTGTACCACATACCATCCTTATCTTCGGGATTTTCAATTCTGTAAACAATTTTTGTTTCCATTTTTTAATTTTTATGTATTTAATAGGTGATTTACTTTTTTTCGAACGGTGGTGGGTTATCCCCCACCTCTTGTAAGGCTAAAATTTGTTTTTCCAAAGCCGCCCAAACCGATTGATATGCCTTATAGTGGGGTAATTGCTGTTGCTGCCCCCACCACAATTCTTGATAAATCACCACTGCGAAACGATGAATCGACACATCAACCATTCGATAGTGATAATCTCGATGGCTCAAGGGGTTTGTGGGTTCTTGCTCGGTTTTTATAGGTGGTATATTTTCCATAGGAGTAGGGACAGATAAACACCAACCACCACGCCTAAGAGACCAACCACAAGGATACCTCCGTGTGCCCACCTATTGGGTTGCTTCTTTAGTCTTTGTGGGTTTTGAGATGCCATAGGTAGTAGTTAGTTTGAGTTGGTTTGGATTTCGTATTGGATGTGGTTTTTGTCATTGGTTTTCCACTGAACCGAACCCGAGCACTTGGTGAAGTATCTATACCCACCATCCCAAAATCGATACACCTTACACCCATCTACTTCGAAGAGCAGCTCCACTTCGAACTGATTGTTGTTAGTAACCGCCACCTCTTTGGCATCTCTTCTACAGCTCGTTCCTAAAACTAAGCCAAGTATTATCATTAGAAATATTTTTTGCATTAGATTTTATTTTCATGTTGGTGAATAATATTATGACGGACATTTTCGATGGCTCGGACTGCCCATATCTTGACCCAATCCGCATCATAAAAATTTCTTCGGATAAAAGTACCATAGGAAAAATAATCAAAATTCGGGGACACCAGGTGTTCCCAAGTAGGAATTAATTCGCCAAAGATAAAATATTTACGCCTCGTCGTATTGGTTTGTTTTTGTATTTGAAAAATAGTATAAGACCACCCGTAATCTATTAGTCTGACTCGATAATGGTGGTCTTCGTATTCAAAATGAGACCATTTGTTGTGTTGTACTGCCATGATTTTAGATGTTTTGTATTTTTTTACCCAAAAGGCTACTCCTCATCGGAAACTAAACTCACCGAGAGGTGGGGCACTAAGTCGTGCAGTTCGGAGATTATCCATTCATAGCCCCCATCCTTTAAGGTTTCGAGTAGGGGGTCGGAATAGATATCCTCGGAAGTATCCACCCCATCCCAAAAAGCAGATAGGTTATTTATCAATTGATGGGTGGGATATCCCTCAACCAACCAAAGGTCAGTAAGGAGGTTTTGTAATCGGTGTCGGAGTTGTTTATCCATAATATTAAGAATTAAAGGGTGGTACTATTCGAAGGATAGTATTTAATGCCTACATGGGGATTGTTAAAATAACCATTTTTGGTTACCCTCGCAGAAACTTTATCGCCCACTTTAATTTCCATGACATCGGCATTAAATAGTGAACCCATCGCCCCCGCTCCAATCACACCTCGAAGATACGACACCTTGAGGAGAAAACCAAATTTCGAGCGGTTTTTCTTTCATAGGGATTATTTTTTTTGGGTTGGGGGTGCTCTGCTTATTTACTTCTTAACCGCATTGATGCGAGAGAGTACATCTTTGATTCGAGTGAACGTTTCCATACCAATAGGAATGGACATCAAAGAAATGAGGAATTGATGGATATAGGCATAAATGGCAATAGCTTGACCTTGGGATAAATTAAGGTTTCCGTTAGTATACACAACCAAGGCTAAAATTAAAAAGATTGTTTTGACGGAATTGAGAGCCGCCCAATTTTTCCCTTGGATGGTAGACTGAGCAATAATGACCCTAGCCCTCCTTTTAAAAAAGGTTTTGATTTGGTGAATATCTTCCGTTTCCATAACGGACATCTTTTGTTCGAAATGGGTATTACTGACTCGAGTTCCTTGGGCTATTTTTTTATAGAATTTGACCACAACCCACACCACGGGGGAAGTGGCGATTACAACGACACAACCCGTGAGGGTGTGTTCTATAAAAATAAAACACAACGCCCCAACTATGCTAATGAGGGACATAATGTAATAATGCATATCCCACTCTAAGAAATGGATGATACTGTGCGCCAAATCGGTTCGTGCCAATTTAGCGGAGACCTCCGAGTCCTTGTCTTGGTCTAAATACTCAAAAATTAACTGGTTGTACATTTTGGTGTATACTTTCGTATCCATCACCATTCTTTTATACCAAAAAACATTCCCAACCAATTCCACCCCCAAGAAAACGAAAATCCAAAAATAATTTCCTACGAGCAAACCATCAATCGTTTTGCCTAATATATAAGGCTCGGCAAGAAACAAAAGTTGTGCCGTAAAGATGTATAGATAAATCAACAATAAGGAATACTTATGCTCCCATATAATTTTATAGATATAGTTTTTCATCGAATGTTTCTTAAACTCCAAATTTTGGTTTCACTGAATAAATAAAAATTAACGGCTATAATTTGATTGGTGGAATCAATCACTATAAAATCGAAACCATCTCTTTGTATAAGTCCCGTTGCGGGCTCAACCTTACAATTTGGATATAGTTTGTTTAAATGTTTTTGGCGGGCGTATTGGTCGACACAAGAGGTGGTCAAACCAAACACCAAAAGTAAGAGTAAATACCTCATAGTAATTATGGTTTTAGATTATAAATTCGGTGTAAAATTTCTTCGTTGGTTTGATAATCCACCGACCGAACATCATCCCCAATTAGGGCATCTATCCGCCCTAATTGATATGCACGCTCATGTAAAGTATCCGCATACTCAACCTTAGGGTTACTGCGAAGTTCGTCCCCAAACCCCACCATATAAAGGTCTAATAAAAATTCATCTTTTGGTTGCATAAGTTTCAATTGGGTAATTATCAGAAAAGAGTTTTGGGTTGGGTATCATCGAGCGTTATGTGTAATTTATCTTAACACAAAATCAAAATATTTATCCGACATTAAATTAATATCGGTAAAGTTTGAATACCATCCGTTATTGAATACGATATAAAGTTCTGTACCATCTTCGAATGTTTGTTTATATAAATCATATTCAGTTCCTTTTTGAAACTCCCATGACATATCGTATTCATCTGACCGAGTACATAAAACTTTACCTACCAATTCAACTTCCCTATCTGTCGCTTCTTCTAATAATCTTATTTTCATATATTTTGATTTTGTTAATAAACTACGCATAACAAATGATAAACAACATTAGCAACTATAATTGGCTTAAAAAAGCATCTCGCAATAGAGATTTAGGTCTTGGGTTTTCGTACAATTCTTTCATTTTATCACAATATTGGTCATAAGCCAATAACAGTTCCCTTTGGTTGCTAACACTATGTAAATCCAATAAAATTTTATCGGCTTCATCTTTTGTTAGTGTTCCTTGCATTAATAATCTTGTTGTTTCCTCAATTGTCTTTTTCATAATATAAAATTTAACTGTATTTACATTTATCCGTTATATGTCATTTTAATAAACTATCGAATCTTTAAATTCATCAAGTTGCCAACGATGTAAAATGATTTCTCCGCCATCCGTGTCTTTAACCATTGCAAATAACATATCACCATTTTTAGACAATGTTATATCAGCAGGACAGAATTCATTTAAACTGTATCTATATTGAAGTTTATCTAAAAAACGACATATCACTACAAGTATATCCAAGTGCTCTTGTTGTTCTATTAATTTACCATCTTCTGTATTCATAGTTTTAAATTTATTGTTTTAATATAAAAATATTTTTATACTTACTAACTACTCTTGTATTATCACCATAGTATTCATAAATCGGTAACATATCTAAATCAAAATTATCACTATGTTCGTACTTAACAATAAGTGTTTCTAAACAATCAATGTCATCAAATCCCTCATATAAAATTTTGATACCGAAACCACTAAAATATTTTTCTTTTTCCATTTTATTCGCTTTCTAAGAAATTTGGAATTTCAAGTAGTTGTCGAAGCACTCATTCTTTGCACATATTTTCCTCGCTTCGGTAAAAGAAAAACACATAGCCACATAATGTTGATGTTCGTTATTTTTGAACACCTCATAATCGCCCATAAACATGGGGTTGTTATTTTTTTGAATAAAGCAACCTTTATACAGCCACAATCCATCCTCGATTTTTACTAATTTTTGATACATAAAGTTTTTTTAGAAAGGTTAATAATACCACAAAGATAATCAAAATTTGGGAGAAACCAAATTATTACCCTAGAAATACTTGCGTGGTGGGTAAATAAGGGGTTGTATTTTTTTGGATTAGTATTTCACATCTTAAACATCCTTGATATACCACCGAATAAAAAGTCCAAGCCATCGGCTTGGACTGTTCTCGTTTTTAATTGGAGAGGGGTGCTTTAATTGATGGGTGCGATTGATATCCGACCATTTGAAAATCTTCTATTTGCATATTTTGGATTAAAAAATCTATATCGCTGACAAGATTCCCGATTCCACATTCACCACTTTCGGTGGGCCAGAATTCGGTATTGATTTCAAGTTTGGGTAAAGGGTATGGTTCTCTCGGGATGACCCTTGGTATATTCCATTGGTCACACTCGGAATGGGATAGTGATTCGGGACTACCCCCATTATAGATTTGGTTAAACATTTCTTGAGATACCATTGCTCTCCTTTCTTCTAAATCCAATTCTCTACTAATTTGTAGTTTGGCCTGGTCAATATGATTTTTGTAAAGGTGAGTATCACCCAAGTTACCAATCAGTTCATCAGGAATCATATTAACCGCCTTTGCAATGATTTCCAGCAGTAAGCCGTAAGAAGCAATATTGAATGGTAAACCTAAAAAAGTATCGCAGCTGCGTTGATTCCACATTAAAGAGATTGCTCTGGTTGGGATGTTAAATGCTTTACAGTCTTGTAATGTCTCTCTTTCAAATTCTTCACCACTAAAACAATTTTCTCTTTTATGGCTTCTATTTGTTTTTTTGTTTAGTAGGTCGTTTCTCTCATCCAAACTCAACTCTCTTGTATAAAATTGAAATCCGTAATGACAAGGCGGGAGAACTTGCTTCCCTTCTGTGATATGTTTTCGGCCATATTTGTTATTAAAATTTCTATCAGTTTTTAGTTTTTCTAAAAACTCTTCTTTAGTTAGCGGATTCATATAGTTTGTAATTTACGTATTTGACATTTTTTGATTTGATTCTATTTCTTAGTGTTGACATATTTAACCCAGTCTTAACTGAAGCATCAGATAGACTTTCATAGACGATTCCTTCAACTTCTACGCTTACCATATTTCCTGGTTTCTTGCCTTTATTTGCTTCACTAAGTTTTCTTTTCGTCTCTTCGGATTTAGGTTTTTTATTAGCTTCAGATATTCTCTGTTTTACTTCATCAGTATGCGTTTTGCCTTTCATTGGATTATTTCGTTTCATCCAGTCTGAATGATTAGTATTATCCTTTCCTTTCCAATAACCTTCTTTACCTTTATTTGATTTGCTTATTTTATCATTAATGCTATTTCTTTCTTCTTCTGTTAAATTTTCATGCCATTTTTTTTTAGCTTCTGACATTTTAATTTTTGAATCACCATTGCGTTTTTTTCCAAAGTTTGGACTGTTTTCACCTTTATATTTTCCAACAAAAGAATCTTTCCATCTTTCTATTTCATCTTCACTCTTCTTTCTACCTCTAGTTGGATTGTTTTCTTGCATCCACTCTGAATGTTTTTGCCTAATTAAATCTTTATTTGGATGATTTGAAATAGTGTCTCCTCCATTTCCGCCTAAAGCTATATTGTAACCAAAGCTTCTATTTGTTGAATCATAAAAACTTATCCAGTACTTTTCTCTTTCATTTAAATCTTCTACCGATTCGCATACTTCAAGAATTTCTTTATTAAAATTTTCAAGTCCGTACTTCTGAAAAGCAAGATGTAAAATTTTACCGCTCCCTAAATATGCTGGATTGTTGTTTTTGTCTCGTCCTATGTAAATTTTGCCATTCGCTAGATTTGTAGTTTTATAGATAATCATAATGGTATTACTTCCTTTTTATTTTATATATTCAAGGAAGCATTACAATTTTATCACTTTTCAAAATCTTTTAGATAATCTTGGTAAAGTTCATCGTCGGTTCTATAATCAGTAACTGGCAAATCTGACGGATTCCAAGCACTTACCATTAATCGTCTTGAGTCAGGATTTGTTTTAAGGTCACGGATTAAGTTTGCAATTTGGTCTATTGATTCTGATGAAATATACCATTCATTATGTTCTTTACTTTCATCTTCAAATTTAGTCCAATTTCTCCATTGCTTACCATAAATTGGCCCAAGGTCGCCCCAAGTCTTAGCAAACTCATCATCTGTTTTGATTTTGTCGATGAATTCTTCTTGTGTGAATGAATTTGGATAGATTCTACCATTGTTTATTTTTGATAAATAATTCTTATAAGCATCACCATCCCAAATATGACAACCATTATCCACCAGGTATTTTATATTTGTTTCCCCCCTTAAAAACCAAAGTAATTCAACTACAATTCCTTTCCAATACATTTTTTTGGTATTAATGAGTGGAAAGCCATCACTCATCTTGTGACGGATTTGTCGACCAAATACGGATATAGTTCCCGTTCCCGTTCGGTCGCTTTTACTGACCCCATTGTCCATTATGTCTTGGAGTAGTGCTTGATAGTCTTTATCTAGTTTGTTCATTTTTGATTATTTTACTTCTTAAATCCTTAATTATTACATCCCAATTATTAGCTTGTTCTGCGTTATATTTTATATCAAGTTTTTCGCCATAGGTTACTTTCATACTATAATGTTGAAAATTGTTTCTAGCCGTTTCGTATTCTTGGAGTAGTGCTTGATAGTCTTTGTCTATTTTATTCATTTGTCATATATTTTATTTAGTTTACTCATTGCTATTTTTTTAATAGGTTAATTAATCCTCGTCGCCTATACCTAAAAGTCTTTCAAAGACACCCAACCAAAAGTCAAAGGCGGGGTAGAACACCACAGCGGTGATGACCAATAAAACAACCTCTGTTAGTATATTTTTTTCGAAGGTGGGTTGTAAATACCCAAAAGCACAAATTGACCCGACCAACATAATAAATAGGGTCATGGTGCACGCTAAAACTAATTTGAATTTTTCCATGTTTTTTTATTCGTAAGTGATATTAATAGTGGTGAAACCAAAATTGCGTAAGAATTTGCGGAGAAAGATTTTACCATTCTTTTTAGCCTCGTCCAAAATAGGCAACTGATAGACTTTGAGTTTAATGTCCGTTTCGGCTTGAGCTTGGAAATCATTAAGCTCCTCACTCGAAAACTTTCGGCGGAAATACCCTATCTTTTCGTAGAGCAGCACTATTTCATTCGGAGGGATGTTGATGGTTAATATTTCGGGGTGGGGGACTAACACCGAAATAGTTTTAGTCGAATCATCAATATTGGTTATTTTGATTCCTTTGAAATCGATGCCCGCTTTAACGTAACAGTTAGCGGACATGAGAATTTTTCTCGCCCCCCAAGCATACCAAATTTTATGGTCTACGGAGATAATCTTGGAGAGGGTATATTCCACTGTACCCAAGGACGATAGATTACTTATTTTGTCTATAATCATTTCTTTGCTCGCCAAGGTTTTGGGGGCAGTCGTGTCGCTTGTACACCCAACGAGCGAGAGCCAAAAAGTTAGAAGCCATATCTTTTTCATTCAAAACAAATTAAATGTGAAGTAAATCCCATACCATTTAAATATTCGCTAAAAATAGCAACCACCCTTAGTTCTGCCCTTTTATTAATTTGAGCATCTAAGGCTCTTTGACTTAAATGGGCAACGGCATCTTGTTTGAGGTTTTGGATATCCGTATAACTAAACTTACCCTCATCCACAAAGATTTCGAACCCACTTGGGTTGATGATAGCGTCTAATATTTCAGCGTGAGGTAGTGTTACGGTACAGTGTCGGTCGCCATTAGCATAGTTAATGATAGTCACATTAGTGCTATCAAAACACGCCAAGTCGATTCCCGCATAAACCGTCCCCTTAGCCACCAAAACCAAAAAACGGTTATTCCGTTCCATATAGCGAGTAAATTCCGTATAGTAAGAGGTGGTGAATAACTGAGAGATTTCCTTTACATCCTCTACGATGATGGTGGTATCTTCTATTTTGGGTATAGGTTTTGGTTTGGTTGTCCAATAGGTAAGACCCCAAAACACCCCGAAACCTAATAAGATGGTGGTTATAATTAAAAAGATATATTTCATTTTTACCCTTTTTAGTGCATAAATATGTAAGGTTAATTCTAGGTGGTTTCCGAGGGGGCTTCGCTAGGGAAATAATCTTTGAACAGCTCAAAATCGGGGGAAATTGTAAAATCGGGTGTTTTTTTCAACAACCAAAAGATAGCTTCGTCGATGGTGGGTGCGGAATAAACCCACTCATCAAAGCGATTGTTGTTGAGTTTTTTCTTGCCCTTGTTCCATTTCAATCCACGTTCGGAATAAGGCAAATCTTTATCTTGCCAAAAATATTTAGTGGCTTTGTTGAACCCTACCGATTTTAAATATTTGGCAAAATCTAGGTCAACTAAAATTTCGCCTTCTATACCGTATGTTAATCTTCTCATACCAAGTCATTTACTTCGGTGAATGGGGTTTGATACCATCTGCAAGATTCAGGTTTTTCCTTAAATCTCAAGAAAGAATTAATCAGCCCAATAATATTCTGAACCCCACTTGGGTTCATAGAGTGTACATATACCGTGGGAAAATCCTCGACCATACCCCTATCCATAATGACATCTAACAGAAATTTGGCACAATCCATGCCACTCTCCTCTAATGTTCCGTCGGGTTTGATACCTAAGTCATGGTCAAAACTGATGACATCAATAGAACTGATGGGGGTGGCAACTAGGATTTTCTTAAAAGCCTCCAAGGTTCTAACCACAACCCATCCCTCTTCTTTTGGGGTGCGGAGGTCGTCAATATAAATTTTAACAGTTTTCATAATAGGTTTAGTTTTAACTTGACAAATAATACCATCCTCAGATTGGAAGAAATAATGACAGTCATCTTCGTGGGTGAACCGAAATCTTCGAAATTCGCCCGTTTTAGGGTTGTGGATATTAAATTGCTTCCGATTATTAGGGAAGCTAGGAACGAACCCTTGAGTGTGTAAAACATCTGCTTGGGCAAATAAAGTATTCGCCCCCTTGCTCCACTCAAAATCAAAAATAGAATAGTTATACTTCATTAAAAGAGGATATTTTTTTTCTTCGCATAAAATTCTCGGTTGGGGTCAGATACAATATCCATGTACTCTCGTGCCAATAAACCCACTAAATGATTCGCATCTGATTGGGTGAATGCAAGGTACAGAACCCTATCTGTGTGATTGTATCCCGTATCGGGGTCGATATCTCGACACCTAACCTCATACATTTCTACAACTTTAGTATGGTAATCCATTGGGTTATTTCGATGGTGTTTTATTTTCTTTCGATAAATTTTGAAGCAAACCTAATAATACCCAACGAGCATATCCGTCAGAGTCGTAAGGCTCGAGACCCGCCTCCACCATATCCGAAGTGGCAAACCCGTGTCGATACGCCTCTTTCAATAAAACCAACAATTCCTCGTAAGTAAGCTCGAATTTGATATGTTTATCCATAAGTATCTATTTTAACGAGGTGACTAATAGGAAGCACTATCACCCTCATCAATAATATCTTCGATTAAATCTTGGTAGATATTATCGGTCTCCACTTCATTTTCGGTAAAATCCTCTTCTAAGATTTCCTCTTCCTCCATAGGCTCTAATGAGTCAGCGTTGGCTTTTAGTACCACATCCTCGATGCCGTAAGGGCGTGTTTCGTGGGTCGCCAAATTTCTCATTTTATGATATCCTAAAGCATGAGCTACTTTCTTGGAGTTGACTAATAGGTACGCCCCCTTAGTTTTAGGTTTCAGCATGATGATATTTTCGGGGGACTCGTTATCCCACATACCAAAGATGGTGTACTCCACCTCTTTGTAAGTTAGACTTTTATTAAGGTCTCCCAACAATAACCAAGAGGAGTGGTAACACCTACTATGGTAGTTTTTAAAAGTACTTACATAACGGTCAATTCCCACCATATTTGGGGAGAGGTAAACCTTGTCTAATTTCTTAACGATTTTTTTCATGAATAACGATGTAATTTTAAAGTAAAAAAACAGCGGCAATTTTGCCGCTGTTTAGTAGGGTGCACCAGTAGTTAGTTCATACTAACGAGCCGTGGGTACTCAACCACTACATTGGTAGCAACATCTTCCAAATCTAACTGATTTTTAAACAGTAGGTTTGAGGATTGGATTTGGAGGTTTATTCTATCCGTCTTATCCATTTTAACCTCTTCGGGGTGAGATGCTATCCAAGTGAGCATATTAAAAAAGTCATAAGCGTTGATACCCGTATTTGCGGTGGATTTCCATTTTTTGGATTTCTCCTCAAGATTGACTCCGTATGCTTTATAGAAAGGGGTTTCGTTGAAGAACTTAGCCATAATATTGTCATATCGCTCTTCTTGATTTCTACCCCCAAAAAAGTTTTTGTAGTGTTGGAACTCTGCGATACTGATATTGTTTTCCTTTAGGTGTTGGGTAGCTTTCTGAAGCATCCAAGGCATATCGGTGCTGACTTGTAAGATATTTTTCTCGATGGTGCTTTGAATTTTTTTGTTATTAAAGCGTCCTTGTGAGATATTAGAGCGAAAACCAAACTCCTTAGCCACATTTCCGTTGCTACACACCAAACGTTCAAAGAACGGGGCGTAATCAAAATTAAAGGCACTGAACGAAAAATTTTGACCCATTTTCCAAACATCCAAGTCAGTCCCAAACACATCGATACCCGTATCTTTATTCAAGAGGTTAATATTCATGGATTCTGCTTGAGCGTTCCAAAAGAAATCTTTTAGTTCGTAATTATTTTTACTATTTCCGAGAGCCTCAGTTATCCATTGAATGTATTGGTCAAAGGAGGCATTATCGATTTTTTTCTTATCCCCATTATGTTTGAAGATATCGATAACAGACACCCAACCATCATCATCACGAACTGTTTTGGCGTAAACCACGTCACTACCAATAGCCCCTTTAATTTTCTCCGATACTGAATGCCAATCGTCCGATGTCATTTTATTAGAGTACTCTAAGAATTCGGGGCGCACTCCCAACATTTTGAGAATGTTTTTCAGTGCCGAGCCTTTGATTTCGTGACCCCGAAGAAAAATGCCATTTTCGATTTCCAACTCGTTAATTTGAAACATGGTGTCTTCTCGACTACCCATACGTTCTAAAATACGAGAGGCTTGGGTGTTGATGGTTTCGATGACCTCAAAATTGTTCATACGTTTAAAATTTAAAAGGTTACATAAAAGATTAAATTTACATTTGTGTTTCGGTTACCCTTGACCACGACACAAAGGTAGTATATTTTTCGAAAAATCCAAAAAAGAAACAAGTTTTTTCGAAAAAATATTTTTTATACCTCACTAACCTTATTTGACGGAATCATGGTCAACGCATGGTTTGTATTTTTGTTCGAACTGATTTTTGGACTCTACCCAAACGGTCGTACTATTTGGGTTGCGACAAACATATTCGGCTCGGTTGAGGGTAGATATCCCCCAAGCCGTTTCGATACACTCTCGACCCAAATGAATAAAAACAATCTTAGGTTTCATTTGAATAAACCATTCGGGCTCGTCCTCCTCTAAATAGAGAAATGCCTCAACAACTTCGGGATTTTTTTCAATATACAACATAATACCTTTTTAAAATTTTTCAATAATTATTGGCTTGTTCATTTTTTTAGCGTATTTGAGGGAATGTGCTGTGCCTTTACTTTCACCGTCCCAAAACGCAATTATCATTTCGGCATCTTTAATAATATCGTAGTTGCGAATAAACCCAGCACTTTTCCCAAATTTTTCCCAATCGGGCTTATAGATTGTTACTGAGACATTATTTGCGGCTGCCCATTGTTCTGCGATTGTGTCCGCACCAATTGCACCCCCCGAGATAATATGCGTTATATTATTACTAGACAATACGGCGAATAGACGTTCTTTATCTTTAAAGGTTCGACTCCCGATTACTGCTACTTTCATTTACTATTTGATTAATTTTTCTTTCAATTTGTTCGGTATCAATAAACCAAGGTTTGCAATAAAAACGAGCCGAGCCGTTTTTCATTTTGATTTGGCTATATTGAAAATTGGGCACTTTAGACAGCTCTTCAAAAACTTGGTCTAAGTATGCACAAACGGCAGAATTATCAATAATCATACCGTAAAATCTTGGCTCTAAATACTGAGCCCATTTTTCATTAAATTGTTCTATACTCATCTCTATATATATTTACTTGAGAAATCCGATTTTTCTTTCTTCATGTACGGAATGAAATAGGATATCTTGACCTTTTTTGTGGGAGTAAAATTCAGCCAAAGTGGCGGGGTAGTCTATTTCGGGTAGCGGCATATCCAAGGCTTCTGCAAGTTTTAGGGCTTGTTCTTTATTCGCTCGCCCAAATTCTTTGCGAGCAATTAAACGTTGGGGGCGTAATAGGGCACTATCTATTTTCGACAAACTAGTATTAAATGTAGCTATAACCATTAAGCCTAACATATCATTTAGAATCCCATCGGTCATATTCAATAGGTTACTAATACCCGTACTGCGACCATCTGACCCGTTCCTCGTTTCTAATAAAGGCTCAGCATCCTCAATTAATAAAATACAATCTCGGTCTTCTTCCCAAACCCACTCACTAATAAACTCAATCATAGTGGGGTCGGTGAGTTGGTCGGAAAACCCTGGTGGAACGTATAAAATACTCTTGTTCGTTTTGGTTAATTGGTCTAACAGCATTCGAATATATTGGGTTTTGCCCGTACCTGGCTCCCCGTGGAATAAAATCAGACCTTTGTTTTCGGTGCGGATTCGCCCCAACATTTTATCGTGAAATGCCGCAAACCCCTCCCCGTAGTGTTCATCTACATGAATAAATTGAGGTATTTTTCCCGCCAACGAAAAGGATTTGACATAAAAACTGTTCCCATCATGGGAGATGATACCAATCATAGATTCTTTGGAGGGGATATCATGCAGTTCTTTCATAACACCAATTAAGTGATTGATGTAATCATGCAATTCTAAACGCAACTGAACGGGGTGGTACATATCCCAAGTGGTGATGATGGGATGTTTTAATTGTTGATTCTGTGAACCCAAGTCTAGGTAATTGGTTTCAAACCCCATATCAATCGGTATGTTGTTTTTAACATACAAATTATTAATTGATAGCAACATCAGTAATTTCTTTTCTGGATGCGACCAAATCTCCACTGTGGAGTCCGTGACTACACTCTCCAAGTCAAAGTATAAATTATTAGCAACCCTTCGACAAGTCCACCCATCTTGAGTTAAGATGACTTTGAATTTATTAGCATCAATTCGACACCCCGAAGCACTATGTGGTTCGATATCTAAAGTCCCAATTTCACTTAAACAAATAATTTTTTCCTCGGGGGTGGATAATATTCGACTACGACCCCCCGTAGATAATTGTGCCGCAATGGGATTTTGGAAATAGGAATCAAAATTATTCACATCCTTGTTTTGCATTTCGTGTAATTTAGAAGGTAAGTATAAGTATTGGGGTATTATTTTTTTGCCCCGAATTGTAAATAGTCCAAAACCGCCTTTTCTTTGGCTTTAGATTCACACATAATCCAAGAATCAGTCCCGAAACCATCGATAGGTTCGTAAATATAGCGAGCGTGAGCCACAGCTTTCGCCCCACCATCTTCGTGATTTTTCATAGAGGACGACCAATGAATCACCATGTGCCCAACTGGCCAGGTGGACTCTGCCAATTTTGCCGCCGCTTCGGCGGTCAACCCACCCGTACAAAAACCATGGTGGAAGATATCAAAGGTAATAGGTGTGCCTATTTTTTTGTAAACTAGTTCGTATAAATCTTGGACGGAATACATATTCGCTTTATCGTCATTTTCCACCACTAAACGCTTTCGACAATTCTCGGATAACCGATGCACGGATTGACACCACCTTTCAGCGGTGGCTATTTTATCCTCATATACCCCACCGATATGGATATTGATAGGATTCCAATAACTCGGTTCTAAACCCATCTCATCGAAAATGCGGCTATGTTGTTCTAAATCATGAATGGATTTTTCCACCACCGATTCTTTAGGTGAACCCAAGACCGTAAAATGACTTGGGTGAAACTCTAACCGCTGCTGATGTTTGGTGACAAAATCCCCAATTCGAGATAACACCCTTTGGATTTCCGCCCAATCAAGCAACTCCTCGAACTGATACTCTGACATCCAAGGAAACAAATTAGAGGTGATGCGATAATACTTCAACCCTACTTGCTCATTCCAATGGATGATTTTTTCCAAATCTAAAACGTTCTCTAGAGCCAACTTGCTGATGTGGGCAATGCCTTTAGATTCAAAAGTTCTTTTAATGGCATTTCGGTTAGTCATGACCCCCGCCTCTTGTAGAGTGGTGTTAATGCAAGCATATCCGATTCTTTGGAATAATTTAGTCATTTAATTTTATTTTTATATGCCAATCGGCATCAATAGTTTTCAGAATGGACATCACATTTAAAATTCTTGCGTGTAAAACGGTGTCCGTGGTGACCACCTCATCCAAACAAACTAAGGCAGAGCGAATATGACCAAGATTGAGGGTCTCTTGAAAATCAAGATGATTTTTATTTTTTTGATGCGCAAAGGAGCTTTCCTCGAAAGGAATTTTTTCAATAGACACAGATGGTTTCGGGTCTTCACGAATCAATTCTATATTTTGAATTGCCTCTTTTAGGCGAGACACACTTTCCTTATACGAATCGTTTTCTTTTTTCGTTTTCATTTTTTGTAATATTTTAATATTGGTGATTTGTGCACATCAATCTTTGTAAAAATGAACCGTTAAGCCCGTTTCCTTAGTGCAGTTATAATATCGATATTCATTGACTAATACCTCAAAACTCGGGGTGGTGTATAATTTATTAGCCAGGACTTCTTTGTTCGTTTTTAGGGCTTGATGCCATACCCCATTAGGGCGCATTTTGCTTGGGTTTAGATAAATGTCTTCACCGTTTTCGAACATTTTTCGAGCTTGAACTTTTGTAATTTTTAGCATTGTGGTTGATATTTATTATTTGATAATATTCATCCCCACAAAGATAGCCTTTTTTTTCTATCCCCCAAATTTTTTAGGGGTTTTCTTTGATTACTTTAACTAATAAATCGGTAGTACCCTTTATTATTCTATGATACACCCCTTTCGGGATAAAGATAGTGGTTGTAAAGGGGGTGGGTAGTTCATTATCTAATTGGATGCACCAATCGTTTGCACACAAGGGGGTGACCCATCGATTCTCTAAGTCGAAGTGCCATTGGAGTTCCGTTTCTAATACCTCAGTAGTAAATAGGCGAGTAGAAACCCGAAGTGATTGGTGATTTTCTATAAAGGGCTTATCGTTTACTTTGCGCTTTCCACTCTTCATATAACATTACGTGATTGGATTCGATTACGGGATTAGTGTTAACGTTTCCCGCATTGCTATCCGAATGTAAATCAATTTTAGTGACCGTTGTGGGGTCGACCAAGACATCATCGCCCCTTTGGTCTAAAACTTTGTAGGCAGAGATTTCCCCATTAGTTTGTTGGATTTGTAAAACTTTTCCGATAACACGCTTTCCCGATTTTTTCAGATTACTCAAAATCTCCCCTCTAATAGTATCCCCTATTTTAATAGCGAGTATTTCTTTCGAACCGTCTTTCGGGTTGGGTTTTTCCTCAAAGCGTCCGTCCACGGGAATAATCGCCACCTTAAAGGCGGGGTTGTCCGTAACGAGTGGGATGAAAGGGGAATTATTCCCCGAGGTTAAATTTCTACTTCCGTAATCTAAAGGCATTTTATAGTTGGTTTTTTATTATCGGCTTGCTAAATAAGTGGTTATCATAGTCAAATATTTATCTTTTCGGTCTTGAGTGAAAATCACATCTATGGCTGTGCTTTCTAATACTATTTTAACTGTTCTGATATCCCCATTCCTTGCCAACAATTCAATATCTTTGAATTTTTGAGCAACTGTAATACTGTCGGTACTCGAGACATTTGCAATTCGATTATCTATTAGGAACTCCCTAATCAATGAATCCCCAAAATTTAAATCTGAATTTAACCTTTCCTCTAATGAGGCGAGTGGTACTTGTTCGTCGGATACTTGAACTATACAATCCGAGCCTAAATTAGCCAAAACCCAAGTTTCACAGTCGGTCAAACTATCAAAATTAGAATAGTATACAATATTATCTTTTGAGATTTTGAAAGTCATTTATTCTTTATTTTTTTATTGTATGATATGAATAATTAATGGTATCCGACCATCATTACCCACATATCGAACAGATGTGACAGGCCAGGTAGCGGGCATAGTGGCATTATATGCTAAAGCACCTCGCCAAGTTACAAAAAAGTTATCTGTGAAACTTAATGTTGATTCCACTCCTATAAATTCTACTGATTGACCATAACTTGGTGCGGTAGATGCCACCTTTACCGTGGGTGTGCCGCTTAAGTGATAGCCTATAACGTATAAGCCCTTGGGGATTAAAACTGGGGATGGGTGTGTATATGTATACAATCCCGCAAGTGATGTGTCAAATTCACTTGTTTGCCAAAGTAGGTTCGTTGGGTTACCCGAAATAACATCGTATAGCCCAATAACTAATTTTTTTCCAGCGTCGGGTACTTTAACCCAAAGCCGAGTCCCAGTGATGGTAACATCTTCTTTAACCTCAAGTGGTGTACCCTCAAACATATTGGCAAACATAGCCAATTCAGCCCAAACTTTACTCCCACCCATAAATAACTGTGCCGACCCCGAAGCATATTGATAATACGATGTGCCAGCCGCACCCGTAGCCCCATCCAATCCGTTTGCCACAAATGAAATGGTATATTCGGTTGCGCCACCGATACTGAACGAAAAACTAGCACCACCAACATGGGACACCAATATATCAACATACCCTACATTAACAGTCACCGAAGAGGGTGCTATTGTATAAACGGCGGTATTAATACTGTTTGTGGTTTCTGATATTTGTAAAATAACTGAGGTGTTTAGGGTATTGCTGTAATAATCCAACAAACTTAGCCAATTCGACAAATCAATCGACTGATAATTCAAATCATTAATACTTATATTGGTGACTAGAGTTGGGTCGCTATTATCAACACAGAAAAGTTTAGTCCCTGGATTAGTAGGTGCTGTTGCTAATTCGTTGAAATACCATTTTGATGAGTTTGCCCCGTCAACACCCGTTGTGCCCGTAGCACCCGTTGCGCCCGTAGCACCCGTTGCTCCCGTAACTCCGCCACTCACAGCTCCATTCGAGGATACTTGTACTATCATACCCGTACTCAGCGATGAGCCTAAATCACTACTATAATGGTTCTTCACCACTCGGTTAATAGATTGAACTTGGGGGTCGATTATAGTCGAGCCACTCATATATGTGGCATCTGATACATACTCTTGTATTTGTGAGATATATTTAGAGACCAAACTCCTTGGGGTTTGGTTTTCGGATTCACTTGCAGTCCATAGGTCGTTCACCGACCAAGGTCTTAAAATATTAGGTGAGGATAACGCCGTGTAATTACTCGGGACATAAACCAAACCTAAGAGTATGTGGTCTTCGGGTAATACTGGCCAGGGAGATGTGGCATCATACAAGATATGGTCAACCACATCCCCAATCTGAAAGATGCTTTCAGTTTTGGTCAGAGTGGCAGAGTTACTGAGAGTAACCGAACCTATAGTCGCAACGTTAGTCGCTATAGTTCCCTCGGGTATCCCTTGTCCAATAATTATATCATTCAATAAGGGTTGGGGGTATACATTGGTCATAACATTATTACCCGCCGAAATATCCCCCTTGATAGCACAAACATTGCTTGTATATATGGGAAGGGCGTATGTAGAATTTGTACTTGCCGCAATAGGGGCGACACTGATATCTATACTTACAATAAAACCTCCCGATGTGGTGACATTAGTTACGGTCACCGCCCCCGTGATATTAACCCCAATAATATTATCACCCACGGAAATAGCGGAGGCAGATAAGGAACTGTTGATAGTTATGGTCGTACCCGAACCCGAGTAATCACCCACAAAAGTTAACGCACGCCCTTGGTTATACAATGAGCCACCAATGGCGGTCAAGCCTGCGGCATATTCGGTGCTATCCACCCCAAAAGACCCCACAACCCCTACGGGGGCGGGGTTAGGGTAACCGCTCTTCAAGGCAATAATATCAATTCGAGCTTTAGTTAGGTTAGGATTAGGTTGGATTTGAATATCCCCACTAGCTGTCCCACTCACGGGTTCGTGGTAATAATTCTTACCATAAATACGACCCACCCCACTTTCCACACTTACCCATAAAGAGCCGCCACCGAAAGCCCCCACTACTGAGGGTTCAACTGCACGCAATCCCGAAACGATACCATTAGGTTTGTTTAATTCGATAATCTCACCACCGTCTTGGGTGTATAGATTTCCTTTCGTGAAGTCTATAATCTCTTCTCCTCGATAGATAGTTCGAGCATCAAAATCAGTGGGGTTATCAATGTGATTTGCCCCAGGTGTTACCCTTTTGGGACGACCCCAAGTGAAATTGGTGGAATTGAAATATTTAGATATCCTTCGAACAAAGGAAGTGATAAGGTTAGTAGTTGCTGCCACTTATAGTTTTTTGCTATTTTTTTATTTCTCTTTAATACAAAGGTGTACCATTCATACTCGCCGTACCTAATAGATACCCCGTCAAACCACCCGTGCTGATTATTTCCATTACACTGATATTATAAATAGCCGAGGCGACAAAAGTACTCGGGGCGATTTCAAAATACTGCCCATCGACCGTAATGCCCGTGAAATTACCAGTCCCGCCCGTGGACACCAAAATAGCATCGGGTACTCTATCCCAACCACTTGGAACATTTTTATTAAAAATAACCACGGTACAATCCCCCGTTAAATTAGCACTAAAAGCCGAACCATCCATTTTTTGGAGGGTGATAGAACTAGCACCCGTAGCGGTTACTCGGTAACTACCCACATCCGAACCATCTGGGGTTTGACGAATGGTCACAAACCAATCAGTCGCAACCCAAGGGGCGGTGGTCATAGTGGTAATATAGTCCGTTCTGATATTAGTTATCACATTAGATGCAGCCGTAATGGTCGCTTTTTGACCTAATAGGGGGTTACCTGCGGGTCGATAGGAGCGGTTATTAGCTATAGGGTAGGTTCTTGTGTATGACATATTTTTTTCTTTTTTTATGAACCAATTATAATATTAATTGGCAAGTCGTAATTGTGCGGGTTCTTGAGAACTAATGTTTGGATGTAATTAAAATCCGTATCCGAGATATCTTGACCCGTTGTTTGAATATACAAATCCCCCATTTTATGCCATTGGATTTGATTCGGGGCATAGACGTGGGTTAGTTTTTGGTTTGCGGTAAGTAAATCCCCAATAGGAACATCCACCGTGAACTCAAAGCCACTGATTTCTGTTATAATCCCCCTATTGTTAGGATTGGTGCTATTTTTTATTTGTACCAAATCACCTACTTTGAAATGATAACCTATATGGTCGGTACTAGTATTGAGCCACTGCCAATTAGTTAATGAACCATTTGGTTGAATTAGAATAGGGCTATTTGGGTTATTGATTTTATCATAATTATCGATAAAGGCATACTCAATCCATTTAAGATTGGATTTGAGCTCCCCCGATGGGTCTAAACAGTTACAGCCCGTTTGGACGTTAGATTTATAAAAATCGGGATAGAAAAAAAGTATCTTAACCCTCGGGTCGTTGTATTTTTGATAGGCTCTACTCAAGTCGCCAGGGGTTTGGAAAGGAAAGGGAAAATATCCACCCAAGCCCGTCATGTCCAAACTCATCAAGTGCCGATACTTTACCCCCTTAGTTTTTGCGGTAATGGTGACCACACCTTTAGGGGTATCAAACGAAGCAAAAGCTATCGTTACCGTATCCTTTATGGTTGTCGAGTTATTATAGGCGGATTGAAACGCATCCTCAAAATTAGGGTTCGTATTATCAATGGTAAAACTAATCGTTTCTACTAAATTTAAATTACTATCCGACAAAGAATAGCTGTGCTCTGTGCCTAATATAAGATTTGCCGTATCGATTCCAAAAGTATACGTTTCGGCTAACTCACCAACCAAACCTATGGAGGACACATCAATCTTTTTTGTTTGCCCCGCCTTTAAGGTTATCATTCGCTCCTCGTAGTTAGCGATGGGCACAAACATATTGGTCATGTCCACATCGGCTAAAGTATTAATTCCCTTAACCACACCAAACTTTCTACACTCAGTCATTCGGAATGACAAAATGCTATAATCGGGCGGACATTTTATAGGTGGTTTGATTGACATTTAAGAAAAATTATTTTTAATTGACACCAGGTCGTATCTGTGGGTGCATGGTTTGTGATGATTGTACTGTTTCTTCTATGGAATCTTGTTCCGTTTCGTGCTCAGTAACTTGTATCACCTCTTTAGGTTCGCTTTCAGTAACCTCGTTTTGTGTAATTTTCATATCTTGGGTATCCACGCCGCTGTAAGTTTTATCCAAACCAAGTTCACTTACATATTGACGGATGTATTCTTTATAATCCTCCTCAGAAATTTCCGACTCCTCTTCCTCATCTATAAATATTTCATTAAAGGGTGGTTGGTCATCAACTACCTTGTTTGGTGCTAATTTCGGTTCGGTGAGTGTGTCCACTTTTGGGGTCGGTTCGATATTTTTACTTGGTTTGATATAATCCACCAAAGATTTAATGAACCCTAAAGCAACAATTGGTAATATAGCCCCACTAATAATAGCCAAGATTCTTTTTTGGGTGATTGGTTCTTCCTCCACCAACCCAAACAACTCAACCCAAGCTTGATATTTATCTAAATGAACATACGCATAGTAGGCATTACCCATCATCTGCATTAAAGTTAAAATAATGAATAAGACCCATATAAGAGTCTTATTCATTTTATCTAAAGCGATTAAAGATGCGAGCGATGCGGCTGCCCCAATTTCGAAAGCAATCGCTAAAGAAATTGCCAACCAATCTGGGTTACTCAACCTAAAAAAATCAATCACGTGTATTGTGGATATAATACTCACAATAATATACAAGGACACAAAAGTTCCAATGATAGAATATTGAATTACTCTTTCTTTTTTCATTGTTCTAATTTCTGAAGTTCTTTGTCGATTTCAATTTGACGAGTCAAATCATAAATTTTTCTATCGGTAGATTGTATCATTCGCCTTTCTGCTTTCAACCCCTCAATAGTCAAAGCCTTGAAGATTTCTTTTTTAGATATCTGTGTGGCTTGAAGGCTATCTACCTTTTTGGATAGTTTACTCACAGAAGCTCTAATGCTTCTATTTTCACAACCTCGCAAAAAGGTCAAGAGGATAAATAACACCAAGGCTATGCTTAACACCTTTTCTCGAATATTTAAACTTTTCATACGCAATTAAATTTCTTTTGCTAATTCTTTTTCTATTTCACCCAAAATGCTGTCTTCGTTTTCGATTTCAGCACCGCTATCTATTGCCGCCTCTAATGTGCCTCGGTCACGTTGCAATTGGTCTAATTCCATACGGTCTTCCTTGGCTCGTCCTAAAGCATTAGATACGGGAAGTACCATATTGTCAATGTAAAAAGCAGCGGCATCCAAACCCTTTTTTTCCACTTTAGAAAGGAAATAATAAATTGCCTCTAAAGCGGTACTGTCGATAAGTAAATGCTTTACTTTGTTAGCTGTGTAATTATCGACTGCGGTTTGTACTTGCTTAACTGCCTCTACAATACCTTTAGCCTCCGTAAATTTCCACAAGGCTTCTGTTTTCAAAAAGTCTAAAAGAGCCGCTCCCGTAACAGAACCCCCCTCCACGATATACTTTTTGGTTTCCAAAGATTTGGTTAAACGGTCAATTTTTTCTGTGAGTTTGTCTACCATTTTTTGTCTTTGGTTGTTTTTTTCCAATAAACGTGATTGGGTAGTACTCTTCTCAATAGTCATGGTGGTTGATTTTTCTTTTGTTTTCATATTAAATTGATTTAGTTAAAATATATATCTTTTTTGAAATGGGTTGTTTAGAAAAAATAAAAAAGGGCGAAAACTACACTAAATGTGCATAAAAACAGAAACCAAAAAATTCGCCCAAAGGTTAATATTTCATACATGGGTATGTATGCTATTAAATAACTGTCACTTTCGGGAATCTCATCCCAAGCAAAGCTAACATACGGACCGATACCCAAGGAATTGAGGTAGATATTTATCGGTCGTATCCTCTCCGTGTACTTTAATTTTAACACCTCTTTCGAGTCACCAGAATCCGAGGGTAGTTCGGGGTTCAAGACCGTATAAATTCGCCCAACCCAATCCATCCTTAAGTTGTACCGACTCCAATCGACTGTTTTTTCGTGCTTTTTTCTGAGATTGCGCAAAAAATTCCAAAGTCGAATATCCCTATAAATTTTCCCTATCATAATTTAGTTATTTGGTGTGGCACAAATCGGCATAATTTTTTATTAAGTGATTTTTGATGATTTGTCGACCTTTTCGTATCCTAGTTTTAGTCGTCATTAAATTCCACCCTAATTCCTCCGCCACTTCTTTTTCTTTCTTCCCCTCCATTTCTCGCTTCCATAAAGCCAAATGGTAGGTCTTGGGTAATTTTTCTATTGTGGATACTGCCGCCTCGTATAAAATATCTATTTTGTTGTAATCACTCGGGTCGACTATTTCACAAGTTTCGATAAATTTTTCCATTCCCGAACTCGATTCGGATAATGCATCATAAGAAACCTCTATATTACCTCTTCTTCCCCGAATTATTTGTAAGGCTTCGTTTCTTGCAATCCCATATATCCAAGTACTAAACTGATAGTAGGGGTCGTATTGTTCTATTTTTGACCAAGCCTTAGCAAAAGTAAGGGAGATGGCATCTTCTACATCATCTGCATTCGGGAGATACTTGTGTAGGTAGACAAAAACACCAGGTCGGATTCGGTCGTAAAGTTTTGTAAAGTCTCGTTCAGTTCTTGTAGAGCAAAAGGTAGAGGCTAAGGATTGGAGAGATACTTGAGCGGTTTTTTTAGACATACTTTTTTCGTTTTTTTTAATGTGAAAGAGCAAAGGTAATGTTATAAAAATATTATTCCCTATTTTTTTATTTTTTTATTGCATTATTTTCACAAAGGTTACATCGGAAAAAATAGATTGCCGAATTTCGACAATCTATCCGTTCCATAAAATAAGAAAAGTGTTTATTCTGCCAAGGTAGTTTCCATAGCGTTATCTGTTGGATTAGAGGTTTCCAATTCCGTTACGATATTTGGTAACCCTCGGAAGAAATCAGATACTTCATTATAGGAAAACTCTCCTAAAAACTGAACGATTTGATTTAATTCATCCTCCGCATAAATAAACCCATCTCGGTTTATCAAGTTCATGAAAGGGAAAACAGAGGAGAATTTTTTAGTTTGCAGAATAGTGGTCACCATATTTTTAAAATCGGGACTGACTTGATACAATTTTGGTTGCATGACAATTGTTTTTGAAAAGTGAAAATTAATTATTGGTATCCTTATTTCTAGCCGCCATAGCAGAGAACACGGCTAAATGTAACAAAAGAGTTATATAAATAATGAGGGTCTCGATAAACGTAAAGGGGACTTTATCCATCTTGGTGAGGATAACGTGTTGTGATGCCCAAAAAGAACCCATAAGGATAATGACGGAAAAAAATCCAAGCAATTGAACCAATCCGATGGATAGGGATAGGGATTTATTTACCTCTTCTTTCATTTTTTTATTTTTTAATGGTGAATAAACTAATTTAGATTTTATATTCCAATAAGGGCGGAAAGTTTTATTTTTGTGTTTTTATTTTAGGCTCAAAATAGGATTTTTGTTTTCGGAAGGCTTGGCTGACTAAAGCAAACCCCGTATCCCCCGTAGCAGGTTGGACTAAATATTTCGGAGGCACATAATTAACGGTATCCGCTAACCCACCTTCGAATTCTTTAAACTTTAGGGTTTTTTTCTGTTTGCTCATCTTTCTTTGGTTTTTTTTCCACGGGTAATTCCACTTCAATTTCCTTATCGCCCTCATCCTCGTTAGGGACTCTCCCCTCTTTCCGAGTTTTCTTGGCTATTTCTATGGCTTGTTTTAGTTTCCCCCTTTTTTCTTCTAATTCTATTTTTTCCATATCATTTCTCGTTAGTTGGATATCAATGTCCAATAACTGAGCCTCTAATTTATGAGAATCTTTCATCAGTTTTCTCCTTTGGGCTTGCAAATCGTCTAATTTGGCAATCAATTTTGCCAATTCTTCTGAAGTGTCGGCATTTATTTGCGCATCAACCTCTTCGGGTATCATCGCATCTTGGTGTCGATTTTGTTTCCACTGTTCAAATTTTATCATTTGTGGCATATTATGTGTTTTTCTTTTTACTATATATATTCTCTAATTTAAAAGCTGTTTTTCATTTTTAGTACCGTCATTTGCTCTACAGTAATACTCGAAAACCCTTGTTGGATAGCGGATATAATAGCTTCAGTATCCACTTGGGCGGGCTGTTGGTTTTGAGCTGTAGCTGCGGTTTCGCCTGGTTTTGACATGGATGCCGCTTGGTTTTTCTTGTCCGTTTCTGAGTACTGTTGTGGTGATTTATCCCCAACCTTCTCACTAGAACCACCTCCAAATGCGGCACTAACCGAGTCATTGATAAAGCTAATAATACCCCCACTCTTTCCAATATCCACTTTAGATATTTGAACCATGGAATCTGTCCAATCTTTGAATGCCTTAATACTTATTGGGTCCATGACCTTAAAGTTGGTGGCGAAGACCCCCATGTGTTTTGCCATATCCCCAAAGGATTTGACAAATCGCTCAAATGGAGTAGCTATGTTAGATAATCTTTCCGTAATCGATACAAAATTATCATACTTTAGAACAAGCATTGGACTTAAATTCATATCGAGATTTTTAAATTGTGAGGACAAATCTTTAGTATTGGTAATATAACGTTCAAATTGCGTATTAAACATCAACATTTGCATTGTTTTTTCAATCTGTAAGGGTTCAAATAATTTTTCGAAGAAATATTTAAAATTACCCATCACAACCGCAAGATTTTTACCATCGGAAAAAATCTTCCGAATTCCGTCATACACCCTACCAAAAGAGTTGGTCATATTTGTTACTTTTATTAAAGTATCGGTAAACCCTCCAAATAACCCACCACTGCCTGTTTGTACCTCAAAGTCCATAACCGCACGAGCACCCGCAGATAGGACTAAACCAATATTTTCTACCGCAGTCTTGATTATCGACTCATCAACTTTTATAATTCCTTTAGGGACTAATTCATTCTTGCCATTAACTTTTTGAACATCCCATTCGATAAATTGCATACTTGCAAATTTAAGCACGCCATCAGCGACGGAAGCTATGGATTTGCCCATATTCCCAATCGCCTCAATTCCCTTTTCGATGGGGTTTTTACTCAAACCCAACATAGCTAAAGGTCCTCCAGCGATGTTTCCACCCGCCATCATTGCTCCGAATGCCGCTACGGGTATCATCATCGCCGACATTACCTTTGCTATATTAGCAATAGCGGTATTGATTTCATCGGGGGTTAATTTCTTTTTGGCTGTGGGTAGTAACTCATTCATTCCCGTTTTCGGGTTGAACACCAACCCATATTCCCAATAAGACATAGTTGCCCAATCTCGAACCCCCGTAGCCAAGGACACGATACTTTTACCTAAAGAGGATAGACCGTCTAAACCCTTTTCGATGGGGTTCTTGGTTAGACCCAACATAGCTAAAGGTCCTCCAGCGATGTTTCCACCCGCCATCATTACTCCAAACGCAGACACGGGAACAACCATGGCGGTGATGGTGGTTGCGATGTTTTTCACCGCCTCTTCAATTTCCGCTGGGGTGATTTTTCTTTTCTTAACGGGTCTAAGTTCATTCATCCCCGATTTAGGGTTAAATACTAAGTCGTATTCCCAATAAGACATAGATGCCCAATCTTGCACCCCCGAAGCGAGGGAGACTAAACCCGTACCCAAAGAACCCAACGCCCTAATACCCTTTTCTATGCTGTTGCCCCCAATTCCAAAAAAGTCTGAGGATGCTGATGCACCTGCAATTACATCTCCGAATTTAGCTAGGGGTTGAGCTAATACGCTGATTACATATCCAGCGTTATCTGCTGCCATTTTGACATCGGCAGGTGTGAGTTTTACTTTACGCTTTGGTTCTAATCGCTTAGTAGTCTCATCCCACTCATATTCGGTAAAGGTCATATTTGCCATGGCTTGGATACCCGCAGCGAGCGAGGCGAGTGTTCCCCCCACATCCCTCATACCAAAAATACCCAACATGGTCTTAAACCACTTATCACCCTCAGCCACGGATGCAAATGCATTGGCTATGCCCGTCAAGGCAAACTGTAAGTTTAGACTATCTGCCATATTCCACTTAGTTGATTTGAATATGGAGAGGGCTATAGAAAGGGGTAGCATAGCGGCGGCGGCGACCACAAAGGCAGCAGATGTCATTAAAAGAAAACCAGCAAGTGATGGAATCCAAACAGCTGCGGTTAAACCAATATCGCTCAATTTTTCATAGCCAAACATACCTAATATGATACTGTGGAAAGCATTCTTTAACCCCTCACCATTCTCCTTGTTCCATTTTGCTCTAGAGAATATAAGCAATCCCGTTGATACTGGTATTAGTGCCACACCCGCCACAGCCATAGCCGCAGAGCCTAATATGACAAATGGCGCAATAGCACCCACGATGGCAAGCGACCCACCCAAAGTAACAAGTGTCGCCCCCATCATCAAAACCTTTTCCATTGTGTCGAATTTACTAACTGCCATAGCAAAAATAGCAAACCCCGTACTGAATATTAAAAATGCCGAACCTAATACAACTAAAACACCCGCACCAGCATAGGCAAACCCCACAATGGGTGGAATACCTAAGACCGTTCCAATCAGAGCCATAACCCCAATAACCGCTCCAAGCATTCCGAGACTTGCCCAAGTTAATTTAGGGGCGGCTAATTGAGCATAAATTGCTAATCCAGTAGCAAAAACTATCAGTGCCCCACCCAAAACAATTAAAGACCCAGCACCAGCTTTAACCCAACCATCAATCGGGGGCATCCCCAAAATCGTCCCCACAAGACCCATAACCCCAATGGCTGCCCCTAACATACCGAGACCCTCCCAAGTCAGTTTTGGTTGCACCAATAATGTGTACGCCAAAAGAGCGGCGACAAAAATACCTAACGAAAGGGATACGTGTCTTAAATTAGACGAGCCTTGTAAAACTTTATCTGAACCATATACTTTATCCACCACGATACCCACAGCGGTTAAACCTATGGCGATTGCCACTGACCCAATAATAAATTCTTTCGCAAAATATCCAACACCAATAGCGGTTAATGAAAAAATGAAAACCGCCTTGCTTAATTTGAGTACGTCGGCGAGCGGTCCAGATGAATCACCCCCCGTAACGGAGTCTTTCACATCAAATTGTCCCTTTGTACTGAGTGGCTTATCTCCCGTTCTAAGCATTTTTGATAAACCGACTAAGACCAAACCGAAAGCCGCAATTGCTAATAACATTACGAGTGCCCCTAAGACAAACCTTTCTTTGACAAAGGAAATTAAAACAAAGGTTACGGCAAACAAAGCCACACCCATACCCAATTTGGCTAAATCACCTAAAGGTCCTTTATCCGTAGGATTAACACCCCCACCCGCAATAACAGAAACTATTCTTAAAACAACGGCAATCCCCATTATAACTAAGGCAAACACCAAGAACCCCGTGGCGATTATAGGTGCTGTGAGGGTTAAGAGAATCAAGGTAAGTGTGAATAACGCTATCCCTCGTGCTAATTTAGCTAACGCCCCAAGGGGGCTTTCATCTAAAGGGTCGAATCCTTTTTTACCCGCAATCATATCTACCACCCTTAATGTGAGGGCAATACCCATGACCACCATAGCAAACACTAAGAAACCTGCGGCAACTAACGGGGCAACAAAGGTCAACCCCACCATTACCAACATAAATATGGCAATGCCCCTACCCACCCCCATTAGTGCGGCAATTCCCTTCATGGTTTCTTTATCTACTTTACTAGCGAAGGCCAGTATTTTTGTTAAGGTGACTATCATAACACCGAACCCCATAACTCCAATCATTGCTATGGGTGTGACTACTGCGGCAATAGCCATCTGAAAAACGAACGTAGCCGTGCCCTTCATCAAGACCTCCACTAACTTTGTAAATTCTTTGGTCTTCTCCGCATCAATTTTTTTAATTGCCTCCTCAATTCCCTCAGCAAAATTTACTACGAACTTCGCTAACTGTGCTCCTTTTTTGGGGTCGGGGAGTTTAGCCGTAGATAGGACATTGACCAACTCTGCCATGGATGTGGATAAGGATGCTATTTTTTCAATATCTTCCGCACCTTTAGATTTGACATCTTTCGTTTTACCCTCTTTTCCATCACCACCTTTGTCCTTTTTCTCTAAGATTTTTTCCATTCTTAGATTGACATTTAGGAGTTGGTCGAGTTTTTGTACTACCCTATCAGTATTTGACATTTTATATGAGATGGTATTTTTATGTATATATCAAAAAAGGGCTTCCTAAGAAGCCCCCTTTGATTACATTTTGAAAGAACCCATTTTGGGCATAGACGGCATGGTGGGAGTTGAATTTTTCATCATCTGATTGGCGTTCCGTTGCATAGAGCCCATATCATAACCATTCATGGATGATGTTTGGTTTTCCTCTTCTTTTTTACGTTGTTTTTGTTCCTTTTCTGACCAATCCTTCAAATGCTCCATCAGAATCTCGGCACGATAGAACTCCATTCGGTCAAGCTCGCTTGGCTGAAGGCGTAAAAGTTTTAAAAGAAGAAACTCAACCTCAAACCAATTCTCCAAAGATATCTGAAATAAGGAAAATAGATTTGACTCCTCCTTGAAAGTTAAGTGGGGCGGTGACCTCCGCACCGCTTGGTGTTACGTACTTTACTTGTGGGTTTACCGAAGCCGATAAGATTTCTACTAATTTATCTAATGCCGAAATACGGGTAACCGACCAACCATAAGAATCTTGAACTGCTTTATCGTATGTGGCTTGAGTTAACGACCGCCAGTCATTAAACAAGAATGGTGCATATTTGATAAAGGCTTTATCAAAGTTTTGACCTTGTTGTTGTTTGGTTTTGATGTAGTTTTTAATAAAAGCCATTACACCTAAACCTGGGAAGTACATATTAAATTTTTCCCCGTTTTTCATTTCGAGTTTGAAACAGCGCTCTTCGTGACTAAAATACTTCATCATCCTTTCATCGGGATTGAAGTAATCAATCACATCTTTGGTCACCTCTACTTTATCAGTAACACCATCGGTATCAGTTGCATTGACATAAAGTTTATTCTCCCCATTTTTGAAAGTAAAATCTCTGATAGCAAAAATTAAATAAAAGCGGTCGATTTCTTTTATGTCTTTGAAGGATGCCGCACGACCTGGGATTTTAATTTTACAGCATTTTTCGATAATAAAATTAAGCATATCATCTACGCCTATCAAGTCATTTTCATCAATAGTTGACCAATGACGTATCTCAGCGACAGTTGCCGCACGGATAGCCACTTGTGTCCCCGAATCATAAAACATACCTTGTGACGGTAAATAATCAATCGGGATGTTTTTCCACCCAAGCTCAGCCGCTAGAGGGTCATCCACTTCATGAACTTTAAATTTTTCCGCAGTCCCTAATGTAGTAATTTTAGCTGCTTCTGGCTGCTTGTTTTGATTGTTTTCTCTCTCTACAAGTAATTGTGCCTCCTTTTCGATTTTTTCTTTTAGGCTTTCGGAGTCCAAATTTTGTTCGTTTTGCATATTTATAATTTAAAGGTTAAAAAAATATTCTTCTTAGTATATATATCTTAGGTTGAAAAATAAACCCACCCCAACCATAAAAAACCATCTTTCGATAGCTTTTATGATAAAAGTCCAAATGTTTTAGGTTTATTTATGATTTTTAAGTTTGGGATGTGTCTACCTTACCATTGCTTAGCTTATAGGTAGTCTTTTTTTGTAGCTGTGTATACTTTAGGTTAGGCGAGTTATATCGATACCAACCCACTCATCAAAGGAGCTCATTGTTATTTGTACCTTACCCCCATATTGATTTTGGAGAACCCCATACACATCTCGAATTTTTTTAACTAATTGATTATAGTCTGCGCCATCAGTGACCGAGGGTGATACCCTATCCGCAATCGACACACACCCGTCTTCCATATCATACTCGGCATCATAGCCCCGTCTTTCTAATTGATTTTGGATTTGGCGCAATAGTTTATGGTCATCCTCTACTTGGGATAACAACTCATTGTAAAACATCTCACTCGTGTACCCAGCATCGTCCAATACCCCCATGAACATTTTTTTAAAATTGGTATCCTTGATATCGTTCGATAGGTATCTACTGTTTCCTATATTTCTTTTGATTTCTTGAAGCGCATTTTGTATTCCATCTCGCTCATCAACACTCATGGTTTTGAAAGAATTTATATACCCCTTTTCTATTTCCGCTAAATAGCGAAAAAGAACATCCCTATGGATATTTTGAAATATATCCTCATGTGACGACTCGTATATTTTTTGGCGGTATTCCTCAAATAATGCAATATGTTTCATGTATGGCTGTGTTTTTTATAAGCTCTTTAAAACTTCGTTATTGTGTTGGATTCTTTTTAAATTTTTCAATTTATTTTTTCGATTACCCTCTCTTTTTCGGGTTTTTTTGGTTTTTGCCATTTCACTTTTAACTTTTTTAAAAAAAAGTGGAATCCCGAGGGATTCCACTTCTCATTTCTAGAGGATGGTTTCTTCAAAGTAGTCGCAACGGAAAGTGAAGCCAGTGATACGATAAATGTCATTATTACTGTAATCAGTTTCGATTTTGGGTAGGGGTGAGGTGGGGAAACAAATAGGGTATTTTACTTGACGGAAAATATCACCGTTTTTGTTAAAGAAGTTGATAATCATCGGTCCGCCTACATAATCACGCTTCAAACCCATGCGACCAGTTAAGGGGTCGTAAATCAAATCTGTCCACTGACGAAGTGCTTTATACACATACATTGAGTTGGCATCATCCAAGTTCACCTCGAAGTCAATAGCCACATCGTTTGTAGTGTCATCAACCATACCGCCCGCAAATGAACGTTTGGCGGATTTGTATTTTTGTTCAATAACACCAGGTTGTTTGTTAGTTTCGATACCATCGACCTTTAGTACTTGTTCCATTACTAAAGACCAAGCAGATACCGCTGGTGGGGGCGTTAACTGTATTTCGAATTGAGCGTTGTATATCGGCTCATAGCGATTCATCGCCGCTTTGGAATTCCTATAATGTGGTAAACCTGCCATAATTTGTTTTTATTTTTTTAATATATATCAATTTTAAATAGCGGCGAAACCACCCGAAGCAATCCCACCCGTTTTGAGCACCGTAATACGATTGATAAACTTTTGTAAACCTCTCGCTGGCTCAATTCCTATATCAATAATACCAAAGTTTTGGTCAATGATTTCAGCAGTATTGTTGGTTTCATCCATAATCACCGAGTAAGTATAGATACCCGCCCCGTTTCGTACACCATCCAAGTAAGTCTCTACGATTGTTCTAATTTGAAGACGAGTTGTGGCATCGTTAAACTCAAACAAGTAATTTTGTAGAATATCAATCACCGCATCTTCAATGGTAATCAACAAATCACGGACGTGTAGATTATTAAAGGCAGAGATGGTTCTTTGATAACCCGTTTGGTTAGCGTAAATCATCGGTCCGACATTCTTCACTACGGTAATTGGATTCAAACCAATGGGCTCTAAGAACTCACGGTCACGCAACAAGAAGTCATACTCTAAGCCATTAAACTTGGCATCGGAAATCACACCTCGTCTCGGTCCAGCTACAATCGCATAAGGCTCACCATTGATGAATTTGCGAACAAAGTTGTTGGAAACGTGAGCCGCTGGTGGGATACTCTTATTTTTACCATCCTCACGAAGAATGATATTTGGCGTAAAGACCCCAACAAATTTTGCTCCGTTTTCCTCATCGGGCAAACTCCAAGTAAAGGACGGTCCTAAAGATAAATTACCACCCGTAGAGATATACTCTGTGTTCAAAACGGGTTTAGGATTTCCCGTAGCCGCATCAGGCAACTCCGTAAAACGAGGGTCGGTGCTAGCTTGGAACTCTGCCATAGATGGAGCATTTAAAATTGCCATACACTGCATTCTATTCTTCGCCAAACGACTCAAGTATTGTTTCGACCCCATACCAGGTTCTAATCCTCCGTTAAACGTGTCGATAATATAACGGTATTGGATGATGTCTTTAGATTGTAAAGTCACACCAATGTTAGTTGTTTCAATCACACTTAGGATTTTTTCCAATTGAGCGGGCGTGCCAGGCATATGGAACTCAGTCATTTTGAAACCCGATAAGGCTGTGAATTGGAAACGGTCAACAAATTTCTGTATTGGTGTAAATTTAGTAATATAGTCAATACCGCTGATTGATGTAATGCCAGGTATTTGAATAGCTGTGTACTCAAAATAAGGCACACCCGTAGCTGGGTCGAATTTCTTGACCTTAGAGGTGATTCGAGTTAGCTTAGGGTTGTTAGCATCATTGTTAACTACAAAATCTCCAATCTCCAATGCCGCTGCATTAGTGGAATTCAGTTTGAATTTTTTTCCACCCGCAAACAAACCAGGACTTTCTACTGCAATATTTGAACTAATGTTCTTGGCTGTTGATGAATAAACGGCAAATACCGTTTCCCCAACCACAGCTGGTGTTTGTATAGTAGAATCAATATAAGTATTGTTCAAAGAAGCGTAGGTTGCATCAGCCCTTGTTAATAACTGGGTATCTGTGTATTGACGGACACGAGTTCCATTCAAACCATAAGCCACTTTAGAATAAGTATATCCGCTTTTGCCCCATTGTAAGTCAACATTTAAATAATTGAATTGTGAGATACCGATACCATTTTTTACACGGTCGCCATCCACTACAATACTTCCTTTAATATTGGTACTCAATTTAGCATTTGGATATGCCTCGACATAAGCAAGTTCAGTTACATCCGCATTTTCTATGTTGTAACCCGCTAAAGGACCAGCAGCGTTGTCTAAAACCTCACCTCGGAAGAATGTACCGCCAGGTAAATCCACTCTGATGATACCACCCAACACTAAACCATTCAATGGGTTGTCCCCAATAGAATCCACAATGCGAACTTTTCTGAAATCCGCAATATTACTCGAATCTAAAACAATCGCCTCACCGCCCACTGGGTTCTCCACATAGAACGGTGCGCCCGCTGTGATAAGTGAAGCAGGGAATACCGACTCATCATAAATAAGCACCTCATTCTCTGAACCATTAATTATGGTTTGTCCTAAACCCTCTACGCTATTGATTTGCGCACTTGGATTGAGAATATAACCAAAGGTAGGTGTGAGGGAGAAGCCCGCACTTTGAAGGTTCGGTACTAAGTAACTCGCCGCCGCTGTTGGTTTAAATAAAGTAACTTTAATGCCACTTGGTTGTACATAAGCCAAAAATTCATCCGCTGCGAAACCACTCAAACACCATTTTTCAAAATAAAAGGTGGTGCTTGGTAGGGGAGTTCCCACGATTAGTTCCGTGGTTGCCCCTAAGGAATTAACTGCGGTGATGTAAAAATATTTACTATACCCCGCTGCCTCTACCAAAATAACATCGTTGGGTGTGGGTGTTAAATTAGTAAAATTAGACACCTCAATAGTATTAGCCGCCGTAGGCACTAAGGCTGCTAAGGTCTCCTCGATATAATTGGACTCGGGGGTAGTAGAAAAGCTGTTCTGGTAATTGGTATCCGTGTGGTTCGGGGTAGATAATTGTAATAAAATCTCAGTGCCCGTATCAATCACATTTGCCACTTTCACGAAATCATAAGGGGTTGGTGAACCATTAATACCACTATTGGCAATAGCCGCTCCATAAGTTTCGATTAAGGAGTTGTTATTAAACCCATTCAATAACGCTTCCCATTGTGCGGGAGTGAAAGTCACATCGCTTGGGATAGGTTTAGGTATAGCTAATACATTACAGAATTTACCACTTGTGTTTCCATAAGCTACCGATTTCATATAAGGCATCACCGAACCACTAAGTGGGTCGTATGATTTTAATGTTACCTCATTGGATAGGATAGAGTTTCGACCCGTGTGTGACAGAACGTTTTTAATCGGGGTGTTATAAGAAAGAAAATCAATAGTATCATCTGTTGTATTGATAAGGGTATTACCTACCATATCTACTTTATAAACACTATTTTCATAATCACTTAAAGCATCCTCATTAATGTTTATGAAAAAGCCCGTCACCGCAACGTTAGAATTGATAATGGTATCGATAGATTGGTTTGAACCGTTATTATCAATAAAATTAGGAATAATACAACCCGTGAACGAGCCTAAAAGAGTGATACCATCTAAAGACACGAATTGGTCTAAACGGTCAGCCTTAATCCCTCGCAAATCAAAGTATTTGCTATACGTTGGGTCTTG
>Ga0315909_10000248_pt1 | contig 69672 bp, 50 predicted proteins | sample LakEriMetagenome_11_FD_203527 | JGI IMG/M metagenome (GOLD analysis project Ga0315909, IMG submission 203527) | Freshwater fungal communities from buoy surface, Lake Erie, Ohio, United States - Buoy 2 MA125 | ecosystem: Environmental > Aquatic > Freshwater > Lake | place: USA: Lake Erie, Ohio...
TCATATCAGCTGAACTACCCTGAATTGGGGTATTCTTAGAGGCTCTTTCGATAGAACCCAGCTCCATAAAGCTGTCTCTATCCCCATACATTTTAGGGGTCCAGCTATCAAACCATCTCTTCCTATAAAAAGGATGAAAGGTTGTGACATAGCCGTACCTCTTTCCAAATTCTCCCTGATCATTAAGAAACTTCTTAATAGTTGGGAAGGCTTTGAAATACTTATCAATCAAATCTTTTGCTTCACTAAGTGTAGAGTTAATAGTCTCAGATAATTTCTTAGGCCCCATTCCATAAGCCAATCCAAAGTTGATTGTCTTAACCTGTGTCCTAAGTTTCTTGTGTTCCTTACACTCACACTTCTGATTACTTAAGTAGAATGCACAATCTGACTCGGCTGCAGCATGCCATACCTGTCCAAATACTAACTCAGCACATACTGAGTGTAAGTCTTCATTGTTTCTGAGAGCTTTCAAGAACACAGGATCTCCAGACCCATAAGCAATTACATTCAACTCTTGGCTTGAGTAGTCAGAGGATACAAACACCCATCCATGTGGAGCAACGAAACAGTTACGATACTCATTAGTTGCTGGGATCTGCTGCATATTAGGTTCACTAGATGAGACACGACCTGTGTCTAGTATCTGTTGAAAGTTAGTATGCACCTTACCATCACAGCTAATATAGCTATCGAAGTTAGTCCCGAATGCTGATGCTAGTTTGCTCTTCTCCTTATACTTAATGTACTCATCAATCAGTGGATGCTTATACCTATAAGGAGCTAGCTTCTTACCATTCACATCCTCAATCTTAGGGAATAGAGTCTGGAATATCTTTAGTGTTTGACTTGGGCTATCCCAATTCACTGTTGAATCCTTAATCTCTTCCTCAGCAAGGAATAAGTCTAGCTGTTTCTTAGCCTTGTACTGATTGAACTCTGGATAGGATAACAGAAGCTTGTCTAATTGATTAGCTAGAACTAAACTCTCTTGTTTGTTTCTATCAGCTAACTTCTTCCAAGCTTCGAGGTTAATCTCTAGCCCGTTGTATTCAATCTCAGAGAATACAATGACTGCATAGTTCTCCAGGCTAGCCACATTAGATAGGTTCTGTAACTTAAGCAAGTCTACCTGTTGGAAATAGATATCTATTAGATACTCTACATCCTTAGCACCATAGACAATCTGATCATCAGTGAATGGACTTGAAGATGTTTGTGTAAACCTGTTACGTACAGACTTATCTAGTTCCTTGCCTAGATACCTGTTGACAAGTTTAGCTAATCCAAATCCGTAATCAGTTTTACCACAGTGTAGAATCTTCTCACATAGATATGTATCATGAATGTTTACAGTATCTATATGCAGATAGTGCTTAATAAACTTGTAATCGAACTTTGCATTGTGAAATATCTTAACGATATCCTCATTGTTCAATACCCTAGTTAGTTGCACCTGATCCATGTAAGTTAGATCTCTACAATCAATTACATACTGACGCTCTGAGTCTCCAATCTGAAGCATTAACAACTTCTTACATGTGAAATCAAATCCTTCGGTCTCTGTATCTACCCCTAAGACTTGCTTAGTTAGTAGAAACTCAACCGCTTCTTCGATTGTTGATGTGTTGAAGTTACTCGGAATCAGGCTGCTGTTCTTGCTGATGTAGTAAATGCTGTTGCTCATGTTGTTCTGCAATTTTGTGGTAAATGTACGCCATCACATTGGCTGCAAACTCTAGATCATACGTAGCATTACCAAACTGGAAGATCTTTTCTCCACGTTCAGCTGCTATCATAGCCTGTAGTTCAAACGCTTGATAAGTCCCAGACTCCATCAAGTCAAATACGAATTTCATTCTACTCATTGTATATATTAAATTTAAATTGTTTCGTAACTAGTAACAAACGGACAGTGTTCCCGTTTTTTTCTTATTATATCCCACAGAATAGACAGCAGGCAATCCCAAACCTGCTATAGTCTATCCAATGGTTATTCGTAAGTACACAATGACGGGATTATTGAAACCAAGATGGGATTCGAACCCATATCTTAACGAGAACAGTACTTCTAAAACAAAAACTCGTTATGCTCTACCAGTTGAGCTACTTGGTTTACCATTAGTTAGCCTTAGCTAAAGAATGGTGATGAGTCAAATGAACCACCAGCAGGAATACCAGCAGATACATTTGTCTTAGCTGCATCAGCCTCAAGGAAGATGTGAGTAGCTTTGTTAAACACTACACGAGTGTTAGCAAAGATATACATACCTTGGTGAGTGATGAAGTCTCCATCTTTACCACGACGCTTAGCCGCAGTCTCGATGTTGCTAGCCTGCCACTCAGTAGGAGTAACAGTCTCTTCAACTTGCACCTTCAATGGGAATGCTTCGCCATTGATAACAGCAATTGGATTGATGATGTTAAGAGGCAGGATCTCACGTCCCATCTGGTCAACATCCCAATCAGCATCATCCATAAGGTTGATGTTGAGGTAGATTGAAGCATCCTTAGCTTCAGCAGTTAGCCATGCACGACGAGCACCATTCCCTTGTGAGAAACGGTCGTCGCTCTTGTTAAACAAAGCCAATGGGTTTGCTGCATTAGATTGTGTTTTGACAATCTCAGCAAATTCCAATTGGATTTTACCCCCGTTAACTTTACGAGCTTGGAGGAGGAGAGTTTGACCCGCTTGCAATCCTTGCAACGAGCCACTGTTGATTGTGTTTTTCATCATGATTTTGATGATTTTAAATAAAAATTAAATGAATGAATTGATTTTACCACTCTGCATTAAAGGGCTTGTGACCTTCAGTTGTTACACTGGCTGCATTAGTAAAAGGGGACTAAGCCCCTTTAAACATTCTAACTAGATCAGCATGATCATCGTTAAACTTTGGATCAACTTTAGATAGCTCAGGCATACCTAACTGTTTAGCTGAATAAACGTAATGATCTACACAACCCCATCCATAGTTGAGGTTGAATGTAGTCTTTACATATTCTTCCAAAGCTTTTTCGACATCACTACCGAATGCTCTATGTAGTTTTCTGTACTCATTTAATGTGAGCCCATCGAGTCTAGGAGTATAGCCCATGTCAAACCATGAGCTATCTCCTGTACTAACTCGCACTTTTTCAGCAACAAATGTGATGATAGGAAACGGTATAGTTGTTTCTATCTCAACTCTTTTGGTGTAAGTAAGTGTGTTCATGTTAGTAACTGATTCTATCTGATTCATCCCCATCGAAATGAGTATACTCATCAGGTTCAACTAATTTGAATAAAGCATGATTGCCTTTAACAGATATCAAATGATATGTATGTGGCATGCATGATTTAACCGCAGCTTCAGCGTCATACCACTTGTGGTCACCCCATCTTTCTGCTAATCCACCATACTCATCGAAAGATAAGATGCTACCATCAGCATTAGCTTCGAATACATATGTTTCATCAGCATCATAGCTAGTAGATGCAATGATGTATTCTGGGACAGCACTACGTTCATAGTATTCCTCAGGTGCTAATTCAGATTCATTAAGCATGTCAAGAAACCATTGCTCATTTATAGTTTCAGGGATGTTGAGACCATCGTGGTCATCGTTGATTAATTCTTCTTTTGTCATGATTTTATATGTGTTAGTTAATGATTGCAAATAAAAGTAACGGTTTAAGCCTCACCGTTAAGCTACTATTGTATGAAGTCCAATAGTTAAAGTCCTTATCTATCCCATCCACATCCTCCATTATCCTTGGATATGAAGTTGTTATGATGGGTTGTTCTTAGATGATCTTGATGATAACTATGCTTAGTTGATGAACAACTAGTCATGAAGATTACCATCAGGATAATGCCAAGGATAAACAGAGCAAAGGCTGTTATATCTTCAGCAAACTTATGTCTATTCTCTTTCATAGTGTGATAGTATTATCGTTGAGATTCTAATTGCTCAGACACTACAACTATGTAGAATATAGTAACCATAAGAGATACGAATGACATTACTCCACAGTATACAACAGATTGTATATCATTGAGGTAATGACCTAAGTTAAGAGTAATCAAACAGTGCATTACAGCTGGTAAGACATATGTAATGCAGGTAATCAGTGCAAGTTGCACCATCTTGAATAAGAAACTAAATGTGTGTTTCATGATGTTGATATGATTTAAGTTATTGATTACAAGTTTAATATCCCCTCTGCACTCAGTTGTAATAGTTTTAAATGTGGTTGTCTCCACTTATCCTTGTTGATATTATCTCAGGTTACTACTTTTATTACAACTGCTATCCCTTGGGAAGATAGTTATGGTGCATTAAATATTGAGGGTTATCTGGACACCCACAAACGCCAGCAGCTTACTGGATAGATACTCGGTTAAAGGAAGAGTAACGATACTATAAAGTTAACATACTATTTACTGCGGCACCGTATGTTAGGGTAGTAACCGTATCTTTTATTAGAGTCAGTATGTATCTGACTAATTAGATAAGCAGTTTATACACATGCTTAGGTGCTGTGTAAGACATTATTGTTTAGTCTTACTAGTTGCGACAAGGATTGCTGCCTTGCACTGTAGTTGTATTGATGTTGGTCATCACCCTGTTATATAGTAGTAACTGTATTGCTATAGGTTACAGTCAGACCTTATCTGTGTCTCTGTTAATTAGACACAAGAAGTTAAAGTGTGATATCATAGTATATAATCATTTGGTTGATTAGTATGATACCACACTTAATGGATGTGAGAGTATTGGCAATCAATCTCTCCAACACACATAATAATTTATTAGTAACTATCGTAGTAACGAGTATCGACATAAAAAATAAACAAAAAAAAGGGGGACGAATGTCCACCCTTTTTAAACGAATGATTACTTCTGTTCGTTTTTAATGATTCCTTTTGCTTTTGCAGCAGCAAGAATCTTGTCGAACTTAGGATGGTCGACATGAACAAATCGAACCATATCGTCTGTTTCAAATTGTTTTTGGATTGATTTAAATCCAACAAACATAATTTCACCGTTAATGACATCGATTTCATCGTCGTCACTAATTAACTCACGAGTTGAAAGAATGATGCCCTTTAGGGTACCAGTCTTTAGACAAAGTGATGCGGAAGCAGCTGCAACCATGTTGCTCTGCTCTTGAACTTGTGCTTTTTTAGCCATTGTGTTTGAATTTATGAAGTTTACGAATAAATTATTATGGCGGATATACTTATCCACCACAACTTAGCGGGGGTCATTGAATACGTAGGATCTCACTCTCAAAAAATTTCCCCAATAAAAAATTTTTGTAACAAATTTTTCACAGATTTGTTACAGTATAATGTGGTTTAAGGGTAATAAACTCCTTATCAGATACAGGATACAGCTAGATTCACACTATAGTGTGGTTTTAATAAAAAGAAAAAGCCCCAATTGCTTGAGGCTAGTTCTTAGGGTTAAGACGGATTTATTTTAGCTCTACGTTTAGAACTACAGGGTTCAAATTTACGGGATTTACTACGTTAATAGTAAACTTGTGGATAACTTGACTATTGTTAACTACAAATAGTACGTTAGTAATCCCCTCTTTAGCTGCCGTAATGATTGCTTGATTCTCCATAGTCTCAGCCTCTACGACTGGGTCATTATCAAAGAACCATGCAACTCCATTAGGAGCATTAACTGCTTCTACCTTGAATTTCTCCCCAACACTAACGTCGAGTTTTTCAAAGTTGTAAACAGCTGCATTGTCGAAGTATACATTAAGATTCATGGCTTAATGTTATTTAGGTTCAACAGCAGATACAATACCGAGAGCTTGAGCTTCAGCAGCAACTACAGTGTAAACAATAGTCTCAGTAATAGTACGAACTTCCTCAGCATCGAGATCAGCATCAGCAGATACTTCGATGAGGTTAGCTACGTTAGGTTGACCAGAGATGATGTAGCAAGACAAGCCATCAGCAGAAGGCTCGAGAGTGCAATCACCTGATACTACAGTCCATACAGGAATTCCGTCAACAGTTGCAGGGTTACCAGCAGCAGTTGTTGGGTTAATAGATACGAGAACTTTCTCTTCGTTGGTTGATGAAATTGGGAACATGTGATTTAAAATTTTTAAGATTTAATTAGAGGCACGAAGATACTAAATCCAATTCCATTTTATACTAACTTTGGGATAAATAAGAAACGAAACAAACTAGTAAAATGTCTAAGATTAAAGCAGGTACGTCGAATTCATTCAGTCCAAACCCTAGAAGAAAGAGACCAGGGGTACATTCTAAGAAGAAGTTCTCAAAACTAAAAAGTTCAAAACTTTACAAAAAAGTTTCTAGAGGGCAAGGTTAATTTGTTACATTTGCAGATAGCAACCATCCACTTTGGATGATCACCCCTGAGGGCCAAAGGTAAGTAGGGGGTCAGACGTTGGGTTCTATCATACTCATTCTCAATTACATAGAGTATGAAAGTTGTCCCCGATAGTTGCTGAAATGGAATTGACATAAGGTTCTGGGGTGGATCAAGACTATAGGCTGAAAGAAATGTCCCACCGAAGGCTAAAGACGGCAGAACTGAAAATCAATTTTAAACAAAAAAATCTCTAAGGGGATAGGTGTGCCCAATTGGGAAATTATCCTTACCTTTATCTAAATTTTTAGAAATGGCAACTAACATTAAAGCAGGGCTATATCAACCCCCATTTACTGAAGGGGATGAGAACCTAAGTTATATGCTAGTTTACATAGATGATAAAGTTGTGCAGTTTCTAGATGAGGATGAGAAGTTCGTCTGCCAATTCTCGTATGAAGAACTCAGAGGGATAATGGCTATCATGGCTGCAGAGCAGGAGAAGACACACCTTAGAATACAAGCTCAAGTTAGAAAAAACTAATGGGAATAAAGTTAAAGAAAATAGATAGAGTACCAACATCTTTAAAAGAACTTATAGATGTAGACTCTAGCACAGGGATAACCAGGTGTGTTGACTGCATATCTAATGGGATGATTCTAGTAGCATCTGTCTCAGAGATATACAAGAGGGATACATTTGTCTTCAAGCATCTTACAGATATCATTAAGGTTGGACAAGGAATACAGGCTACATTAACTAATGGGATTATGACACTCTCAAGTAGCTTAGAGTCACTAAACCTTAACGACTTACTTGATGTATCGATTACTAATCCAGCAGATGATGATGTTTTAACTTACAACTCTATCCTGCAAAGATGGGAGAACACGGCCAGTGGTTGGGTCCCAACTAGCAGGACTATTAGTATCAACGGGGTAATCCAAGATTTATCAGCAAATAGAAGCTGGACTATATCAGCAGGAACAGGGACAGTGACATCAGTTACTGGGACTGGGACTGTGTCGGGGTTAACATTATCTGGGACAGGTACTACAGCAGTTACACTTACTCTTGGGGGAGTTATAGCATTAAACTCTGGAGATATAACTTCAGGATTAGGCTTTACCCCATACAATGCTACTAACCCTGCTGGGTATATTACAACATCTGCTTTAGCTAACTATGTTACGAATAGTTCATTAAGCAGCACATTAACTAACTACGTTACTAGTAGTACTTTCAGTAGTACAATATCAGGGCTATCTTCTGTGTACCAACCATTGTTTGTAACAGATAATGGGTTAACTTACTCAGCAGGTACATTAAAACTAGGGGGTGCATTAACTGGAAATACAGCTATATCCGGAGCATCTGGTACATACTCTTTATATCTTCAAAGATTCTCAGAGTTAAAGTTAAATGCTGATGATAGTAATACTTCTACTGAAATAAATCTGACTCCAACTCAGATAAAAGTTAAGACTCCTCTTTACGGATCTAAGTCTGTTGGGGATGTTCTTACTCTTAAAGATCCCACTACTGGGGAGGTAGAATTTGAAACTCCGGCTACAGGAAGTGGGGGTCTTCAATATGGGGTAGCCTCAGGTACTAACACATATGCTGTAACTATCTCAGGAGTAGCTAGTTACGTAGATGGGGATACATACGTTGTTAAATTCACTAACGGGAATGACGATGACTCTACTATTAACATCAATGGCTTAGGGGCAAAACTACTTGTAAAAGAATTTAATGTACAACTTACTGGAGGGGATATTGTATCGGGGCAAGATCTGATAATCATCTACGATGGGACTAACTTCCAAACTTTAGGGGTAGCCCCAAATCAGTTGTTTGCTTACATAACTAATGATGACTCAGTTACTATAACTAAAGGTCAACCTGTGTATGCCTTTGGGTCGGCAGGAAATAGAATGAGTGTTAAACTAGCAAGTAATGCAGGTGACTCAACTTCTGCTCAAACAGTAGGATTAGTATTCAGTTCTAGCATAGCTGCAGGACAGAAAGGCTTTATAATAACTCAAGGGGTTATCTCAGGAGTTGATACTGGATCTTACTCAGCAGGGAACACTCTATTTCTAGGGGCTACAGCAGGGACATTAACTGCAACTAAACCATATGCCCCAAATCACTTAGTTTATATAGGGACTGTAGAGAGAGCAAATGCAGGGAATGGTCAGATCTATGTTAAACCACAAAATGGTTATGAGCTAAATGAGATTCATGATATAGACTTAGTCTCAACCGCCCCTGTAAATAACGACGTACTTGTATTTGATACTAGCACTACTCCTGACTTATGGAAACCTAAGAGTATCCCAACTATCTTAGGGTACACCCCACAAAATTCTAGTTATGCTTCATATACTGTACAAGCTAACAATACCGGGGCTACAGCAACTGCTGTTGATCATGCATTTAGATATAATGGAAACCAAACCTTCACTGGAACTATTACATATAACCAAGGAAGCAATTTAACATTAGGAGCAGGAACATATTATTACAACTGGACAAGGATTGGTAATATGGTAAACTATTCGTTTTACTTTTACACTAGTGCTACACCAATAACATGGGTTGCTAACTCAGGTTTTATAACATGGGACCTGCCTACCGACATGCCAAATCCGGTAGTACCATCTGGGGTAAGCGTAAATGGATACTGGCTTATAAGAAATTTTATGTCAGTAGTTAATCAAAGAGACACCACAAGTAGTCAAGCTACTTTTTATGGGGGTTTGCAAGTAAATGTTGCAACTACCCCTACATTTAGATTCTTATTTAATCCTGCTGCAAACATAACAAATGCTAGATTTTATAACTATAGTGGAACATATTTTACTTCATAATCATGATAACAGCAATTCTTCCAAGCCCGTTGATTTACTTCAACACTACCCTGACCAAGTTAAAGTGGGCAATGACCTACCCCGACAACGTGGCCTACTACCAGTTAACGACAGCAGATGACCTTATCCTAAAGGATGGTCAGTGTTTCATTGACGACGCCACGGTTCAGTCTTGGGGGGCGGACGATACAATCATTACGGATGCCATAATCGCATTGGCTCCATGGAATATACAAATACCAGAATAATGCAAAACTTAGATAAAGCACTAAGACTCCTTAACCTCCCAACAGAGCTAGGAGCAATCAATGGACAGATCAATAAGAGAACAACTAAGTCTCTAATTGAGAACTGCTTGATGGATTTTACTAAGATGGTAAAGAATCCCACAACTGGGAAGTCTGAACCTACGACTACATTTAGCTATGTCATCGAGTCATCTGAATCTTTATTCGGAGCTTACCCACTAAACTTAGTTGCTATTCACTTGCATTCTAGTAATATGGAATTGGTTAGCACGGAGAATAATTCATTCACTCTCTATCGGCCATTCCAGGAGATAACTATATCTGACACACAGACAAGTTGGGTGGGATGGAATGAAATATCTATTGTCCCTACGGCTAATGGGTATGACTACAACTTCTACTACGAGCAGGGCTTCAACAGCTACTTCGGGGTGTACTACCCACACGACGAAAACATCACGTGGAGGTCTATCTTAAGAAAGACATTTATCAAAACCACATCTACACCCAATCCCACCCGATTCAGTAAGTCATACCCTAAATACACTATTGCTGAACTTAAAAGAAAAACAGGGTTTACAGACCGTCAGTTAGCTGAAGCGTTTGGGACTACATGGCATGTAGAGCTTAAGAGTCCAGCTACTCACTGCCTTAACTTAGCAAGTGATATTGTAGTTATAAGTAATGAGATAGTAAAAGGAGAAGCGTATATCAATGGAATCCTCAGCAGAAACATCATGTATAAAACTCTGATTAGCTCTTACTTTAAGCTACTCCCAGACTTTGTTTGCAGATGGAAACTGTATAATGATAAGTTTACTACAGGCGGGGATAATGTATTTGGCACTGCTTGGAATAAGACTATTTCATCTACTGCAGATACTACCTTGAATCTTAAGAAGGGTACAGCTGTTAGTTATGATTCTACAACTAATACACTAACCTATCCACCAAATAGTAGACTTGTATTTGACTATGAATTCCTCCCAGCTCAGGGAAAGAATGAAACCAATGGTTCACAACTCTACTTAGATACAATGACTAAAGAGTTATTCATATGAAAGACTTAATAAAATCAATCAAGTATAGACTGCAGCTCTTTGACGGGCTGTGGTCTATTCCACTAGCTTTCGTAACCTTCACAGCGTTTGGGTACATAAGCTCAGTCTACTTTGGTGATCCACTTATATCTATCGAGTACTTGCAACAAGTTTTAATGGCTGCATTAATCCTTGTATTTGCTAACTTTGTAGTATTCCTTGGAATTAACTTCAACTTTAGAAACTTACAGAAAGAGTTTTACTCTAAAGATCTGAAGTACTACTCTAAAATGGAACTTAACTCATGGCAAAAAATAAAATTATATCTGCTTGTTTACTTTGGATTTCTCTTATCCTTCCTACTAATCCTTTGGTTAGTAATGACGGTTACTGCGTAAGATTAACTGCAGAAGCTTTCATTGGAATTAGCGAGAAAGGTGGGAATAACAAGGGGTTTACGGATAAATACTTCCGTAGACTAATGGAGAAGCAAGGCTGGAAACCAGGCTATGCTTGGTGTAGCTTCTTTGTCATGGGGGTACTAGATGAGTGTGACATCCCTAACACTATAACTGGATGGGCCCCAACTGCGTACAATAGAAAAGATGTGATATTCACGGATGGAAAGTTTAAGCAAAACTATAATCCAGCTGACGTGTTAATCATGACTTTAAGCTATGGGTATGACAGGACTAGATACAAAGGTATCGGGCACACAGGCGTAGTAGAACTAATAGGGAAACACTCAGTTAGAACCATAGAAGGGAATACTAACGAAAGAGGGACTAGAGATTCAAGAACAGGGGATGGAGTATTTAGAAAGGTACGTCCATTGTCACGAAACTTACACATAACCAGATGGAAAAAAGCGTAACAATCAAAGTAATTCAAGCGTTATCAGCTACACTACTTCTTATAGCAATTGCTGTCACAGTCAAAACTTGTAAGAGAGAAGATAGCGATCCACTGCAGGATAGACTAGAGGAGATAAATGATAGCTTAATGCAAGAGGTAATGGAGAACTCAATTAAGATTGATTCTCTATACCTTAAAATAGACTCACTAGATCTACTATCAGATACGATAATTAACAAACAATCAGTTGTCAATGAATACTATAATCAAGAGGTTTACAATATCCTTAGTGCTGATGCTCGTGGTGCTAACCGCAAGCTCGCAGAAGTCCTTAAAGTTTCGGACTCCCTCCTCAAAGCAGGATTCTTTTCCCGTACTATCAACGTACCAAACGAGCTTAATTAACCTCAACTTTAACTCCATGATGTACTGGTACGATGCCGCTACCAGGATGGAAAGGTTGTACCTATTGCAAAGAGAAAAATTAGACTACTATTATAAAATTACTGGCGTACAAGCTACCAGTATACAAGATCTTCAAATGGTTTACGAGAATAAAGTAGCAATAGAGAAAAAAATTAAGGACGAAGCTGCTGACGAAGTTAATAAACTCAAGAAACAAGTCAAAGGATTGAAGATAAAAAACACAATCTTGACAATCGGAGTAGGAGGTCTGGCGTTGACTACAGCTTATTTTGCTATTTTTTAGTAAAACTATTGTTTATATAAAAAGTCTTATTACATTTGCATAAAACCAAACGTAATATGAACTTTAATCCTACCAGAGATTGGGTAGTTCTCCCAATCCCACACAAGAAAGTAACAGACAGCGGAATTCTTTTATCTGATGAAGCCGCGAACTCACTTAAGTCTAACATATTAGAAGCCCTCAAAGTTGGACCAGAATGTAAGCTGGTTAAAGAGGGAGATATGGTCTACGTGCACCCACACACTGAGGGTGTTATTATTACTGTTGAAGGAATTGACTACGTTATGATTAACGAATTCATGATTCTAGGTACACTATGACTGGAAGCGTTACCATCTCATTAGAGGACTACGAAGAACTTAAAGACGGTTCTAAATCATCAATAGAACTAAAGTCTAAAGTTATCAAAGCAGCCAAAGAGATAGAGGTATTCTTGTCATTTCTATGTACCAGGGAAAGTATCTCTGAGTATATCACCGAGTTTAACTCGTATTCAAAGAAGTGTAAGATACATCTAATCGATGGAAAGGCTAAAATAGAACTTAACGAATTGCAAGATGAAGAAGTTTAACATTACTGTAGATTCTACTAAGAAATTCCTGCAAGCTTTTAATGGGATTTTTAACATGACGTCTATGGAGTTGTCAGTATTAGCTGAGCTTCTAGACCATGGGGACACGGTCAATCTATGTTCCCCGGATAATAAGCGTAAAGTATCAAAGCTTTTAGAAATCAAGGACCACAACACCCTGAATAACTATGTTAAAAGACTTAAGGATAAGAAAGCTATCATAAAGTCTAAAGATGGGTACGTGATTAACCCTGTTTTAAGGAAGCAAGACTCTCAAATCATTATAACTATCAAGAATGGATGAAGTACAACTAACTGATGTGGTAACCTTTTATCATATTGAGTACCACAACGTCGTTATAATAGTAGTACAATCCCCAACTGGTAAGGTTAAAAAAATAGATACAACTTACTCAATAGATTATATAAACTAATGGAAAAACAATTCCCCTCATTTCTTCAGATGATGTCTAACTATGTTAAATCATCTGCAAAACACATTGCTAATGGTTTTAAGGTGACTACAGAAGAGCAATATCGTAACAGATTGCAAGCCTGTCACTCCTGCCCAAACCTGAGTGAAGAGAAAAGATGTCTTCTTTGTGGTTGCTATGTAGAAAGTAAGGCATACAGAATCTCTGATTACTGTCCAGACAATCCCCCAAGATGGGAGAAGTTGACAATTGGACAAGACGGAGTCCCTGTATCCATTAAATCTACAGATAATGCAAAAGGAGAAGATAATAATACAGAAGCTAGCAACAAAGTATAATCTCCCACTGCAGAAAATAGAAGAGATAGTCTACTCTCAATTTAAATACGTGGCTAAGGTCATGAAAGAGGGAGGCTTTGCTTCAATTCGACTGCAATATTTTGGGAAATTTCATGCAAAAAGTGAACGTATAGCTCATCTAAACGAGAAAACCAGACGTAAGAATGAAAGACTTGCTAACAGTAAATAACAACATAGTCATACCATCCCCGTATGCTTTGACTATTACAGAGTTTGAGAAGTTGACTACAAAAGAGTTAGCATTTATCTATTTTTTTGCAGATCATCGGTCTAGCTATGCAGCCTATGACGAAGAAGAAAGAAAAGATAAGTTACTAGCCGAGTTAAAAGTCAAGTCAACTCCTAACCTACATGCAGGATTGCAGAAGTATAGGGAGTTGTCAGAGACACATGCTATCAAACTGCTCAAATCAGCTAGGTCTGCAGTTAATAAGCTAGAGAAATACTTCAAAGACATTGATCTTACAGCCATGGATGAGAATGGTAAGCTTCTTTATCAGGCAAAAGACTTGGTTGCTAACCTATCTAAAATCGGGGAGGTAATTGAAGGTTTAGATAGATTAGAAGAACTGGTGCAGAAGCAACAGGCTAAGGACAATCCTAACAGAGCAGGGGTTAAGACTAACAAATACAGTGAATAATGCTGAAGGATACCCATCTATTCTCACCTGCTGCTAGACATTACATAGAGTATGGGCACTATACTGATGCTCTCCCTGGAACTAAACAGTACTACGAGTATTGGGATGGTGAACAGTTTAAATGCATGCACGGGTGTGAGATAAATGGGGTTAAGATATCAGGCTTTCACTACTTCTATCTTAACTACTGTCCTATTGATAGGATTATCGATGAAGAACAACCAGATGGAGAGGTAATATCACGAAGAGATAGAACTTTCCCAGCTTTCTATGATGGGGATTACCAATACTTCAATTCTGTAGATAAGGCTAGAAAAGAAAACAAACACATGGTTGTTCTCAAAGCACGTCGTAAGGGTTTCTCTTACAAAGCTGCAGCCATGCTATGTAGAAACTACTTTCATCTAAGGAATAGCAAGAACTTTGTATTTGCTTCAGATAAGCAATACTTGATTGGGGATGGAATGCTGTCTAAAGCTTGGGATATTATCTCATTCATAGATGATAACACAGCCTGGACACAACCTAGACTTATTGACCGTGAGATGCATAAACAATCAGGGTATAAAAAGAATGTAAACGGGGCTGACGTAACTCTAGGATTTAAGTCACAGATAATTGGGGTATCACTTAAAGACGATCCAGATAAGATACGTGGTAAAGCAGGGGAATTAATCTTCTTCGAAGAATCAGGTTCATTCTCAGGCTTGCTTAAAGCTTGGGAGGTAGCTATGCCTACAATGAGACAGGGTTCTAAGACACTTGGAACTATGATTGCCTTTGGAACTGGTGGAGAAGAGGGCCCTGGATTTGAAGGATTAGAAGAACTATTCTACCATCCTGATGCCTACAACTGTTTAGGCTTTGAAAATGATTGGGATTCAGGGGCCATGGGAACTCAGTGTGGTTACTTCGTTCCTATCTACCAGAATTTAGATGGATTCATGGATGCTGATGGGAATAGTTTAACACAAGAGGCAATAGAGTATGAGGAGATGCAAAGGGAGAATAAAAAGAAAGCTAACGACCCAAAGTCTCATGACCAGTATATAGCTGAACATCCGTTTAGTCCTCAAGAAGCAACCTTGCAAGTAACGTCAAACACGTTTGATGTTAACTCATTAAAAGAGCAGTACAATAAGGTCATTGCTAATAATCTGCAGAAGATGGGGGTAGCAGGAAGATTCTACTATGACTCACAGAATAAAATAGCCTTCTCCCCAACTCCTGATGCTAATCCAATCAATAAGTTCCCACACAGAAAAGACGATGACTTGACTGGATGCCCAGTTATTTACGAAGCTCCATACAAAACTAAAGAAGGATTAACCCCTAAGAATTTATACGTAGTCTGTCATGACCCGTATGCCCAGGGAAAAGCTGAAAGCTCAATGTCGTTAGGGGCTGCATACGTTATTAAGGTCCCAAATAATGTCTCTCAACCTGACGATTTAATAGTAGCCTCGTATATAGGGAGACCTCAGACGCAAGATGAATACAATAGAAATCTATTTATGCTTGCTGAATTCTACAATGCTAAGATAGGATTCGAAAATGACCGAGGTGAGGTAATTGCCTATGCTAAAAGGTTCAGGAAACTACATCTTCTCCAAGAAGAATTTGAGATGTTGGATAAAAGGGAACTTAGAAGTAAGACAGTTAAACGTCAGTATGGTATGCACATGACTGAGCAAAGAAAGTCTCAGGGTGAATTGTATATTCGTGACTGGCTGATATCTGGGAGAGGAGCTGACGAGGATGGGAATGTGACCTTGAACATGCATAAGATATATGACCCAGCTTTACTTCAAGAGTTAATAAAGTTTAACAGGAAAGGTAACTTTGACCGTGTGATGGCACTGATGGTTGGGATGTACCACACTAGAGAACTGTTTAACAAGGAACTACTATTAGACAATGACGATAATGCAACCAATGAATGGTTCGATAGGATATATAAATAATGCCATAGTACTAATAAAAAGCACAAAAGAGTCGTAAATTAGCCTCTAGTATAAAACTAAAGTAATTTTGTATTAATGTTCGGACAAGCCTCAATACCTAAGCAAAGAATTCCTCTCTCTCAGAAAACAGAAAAATGGGGAAAAGAGTGTGTAGACGCATTCATAGACTTATCAAAATTTGGGTTAAGTGAACGAAGAAGTTACTTGAAATCCATGTATGATTACTACAATGGTGTAATCGATGAGGAGGATTACAACTATGTGCTAAAGCCATACGGGAAAACAAGATCTCACTTCCCATCTAAGATGAGGAACTACCCCATCATCAAACCTATCATAGACCTATTGCTTGGGGAAAAATCAAAACGTCCACTAGAGTTTACTGTAACCGTTCAGAACTCAGATGCAGTCAGCATTAAAGAAGAGGCTTTAAAGAATCTAATTCTGCAAAATCTAAGGGAGCGGTTCCTTGCAGAGTTAGCAAAATCCGGGCAATTGGATATGCAAGGGGAGCAGGTTGAAGAACCTCCGCTCCCAAAGCAAATCCAGGAGGAATTCAATAGGTCTTATAAAGATCGAAGAGCTATTAGAGGGCAGGCTAGCCTTAACTATATAATGTATTACAATGAAATCTACGATAAGCTTCAAAAGCAGTGGTTTCATTTCTTAGTGTCAGGAGAGTGCTACTCACATAAAGGGGTAAGAAGGAACGAACCTTTCTATGAGGTAATAAACCCACTAGATGTAGACTTTGATAAAGATCCTGATATCGACTTTGTAGAAGATGCAGATTGGGCTATCATCAGAAAATTCTCACATGCCTCAACTATTGTAGATGCATACGGGGATTACTTGTCAGAAGAACAAGTACTAGATTTAGAGAACCCAACTCACACTTCATCTGAAGCTTACCTACTTTATAGAGTACAAGCTTCTGGAGCAGATAGCAACATGAATCGTAATAGACTGATTGAGGTTATCACTGTCTATTGGAAGAGTAGAAAACGTATTGGGTTTATGACCTACGTAAATCCAGAGACTGGAGTACCTGAAACAGTATCTATACAAGATGGATTTAGAATAACCCCTGAACTAAAAGAGTTAGGGGCTAAAGTAGAATGGGAATGGGTTAACGAAGTATGGGAGGGAACTCGTATAGATGGAAGATTCTATATCAGAGTTAATCCTGTAGCTAACCAAAGAGCTAGTCTAGACAACCCATCACTGTGCAAACTCCCAATTAATGGAAGAAAATACTCTGACATTAACTCTCAGAATGTTTCGATAGTAAGCTTAGGTATTCCTTACCAGCTTAACTATAATATTTATAAGTATCGACTAGAGCTAGCTATTGCACGAAGCAAGGACATCATTGCTCAATTCGATATTAACATGATCCCTAAGAATTGGGACATGGATAAGTTCATGTACTTTGTAGAAGGTACAGGTATTGCTTGGGTAGATTATAACAAAGAAGGAATTATCCTATCTCCTCAGCACCAGTCTGTACTAGACATGTCTATTAAGACAATATCTCAGTATCTAACTCTCCTTGAATCTATCATGGTTGAATGGGAGAAGGTTAGTGGGGTAACTAGACAAAGACAAGGACAGATGGGCACCTATGAAGGTAAAGCTACATCTCAACAAAGTATTGTACAATCTTCACACATAACTGAAGACTTGTTTAGAAAATTCTCTCACTTTGAACAAAGAGAATTGCAAGGAATGCTAGACTACTCTAAAGTAGCCTGGATAAATGGAAAGAAATCTATGTATGTCCTCCCTGATGGATCTGTAGACGATATTGACGTAGACCCACTAACTCATATGGAAAGTGAGTACGGAATATTCGTATCAGATGCAGGTAAGGATGTAGAAAGAATGCAAAAAATAGAAGGTTTAACTCAAGCAGCACTACAAAATGGTACTCCACTCTCATCAATCATTTCAATTTTTGAAAGCAACAGCTTTGCTCAAATTAAAGACAAAGTTATCCAAGCTGAAAAATCTGCTCAAGAGCTGGCTAAAGCCCAACAGCAAGCAGAGCAAGAAGCAAAAGCCCAAGAAATGCAAATGCAACAACAAAACCTGCAAATGCAGTTAGTCGAGAAAGAGAAAGACAGGCAGATGCAAATTGAGAAAGCTTTGATTGCTGCAGAATCCTCATTTAACGGAAATAGTGCAAGCCTTGAAAAGATGCTTCAAGATTTCCAAATTAAACAAGAGGAGTTAGCACTTAAAGAAAGAGAACTCGAGATAAAAGCTCAGCAAGTAAATAAAGAATAATGGATAATCAGACTAGAAGGATATTGCTTGAGAGAGTAAAGGCTTCTGGTTTCCCAGGGTCAATACTAGATGTATTTCAGAACCCTACTATTCTAGATGAGTATACGGCTCAACAGCAACAACAGTTAATAGTAGCTCAAACTCCACAAGAGCAAGAGCAAGGTCTACGTCCTGCACATGCAGCAGGTAATGTTGGGCAGTCTATGGTCTTCCCTGACGTACAACCTAACCAAAGCTTTAACACAGTAGGGATGAAGATCCCTATTGACATTAATAAGGTTGACAATCAAGGTAACTTAGTAGAATCTTATAAAGCTGTACCCCCAGGAATTCAAAACCTACCTACAGGACCTAATAGTGGGATGGTAATAGAAACTCCTGCTGAAGGATATAAAACTGGGGGAGTAAAAAAGTATCAGACAGGAGACTTTAGAACTACTCCTGCTAATTTACCTTGGCTAGGAACTAAAGGGCAGGTACTAACAGAAGAAGAACAAGAAGAAAAACTTTTAGATAAAAAGTTTGGTATAGGTCCAACAGTAGATAAAGCAGAAGCAATTAAAGCTAAAGAGACAATACAAAGAACAAAACGTATTGAAACTCCGCTTCCTTCAGGAGCTATAACTCCAACTATGGGGCCAGTTGAATTTGCTCTGATGGCACCAGTAGCTGGAGCATCTGCTATGAGAGCAGCACCAATGATTGGATCAGCATTAAATACATCTATAGCAGGAGTACAAGGGTTAACAGTAGGTAATGCATTAGGTGCCGGATTTGCTTCTGATGCATTAGTTAATAGATTACCACAGATTCCAGGACAACTCAGCAGAGGAGAATATGCTGATGCTGCTATTAATGCTGGTACAGGTGTACTAGACTTATACGGGGCAGGTATGCTTAGACCTATTTCCAGAATGATTAGACCTACTTATAAAGGAGCTAGTCCTAAAGAGAAATTATACGAGACAGATTTTGAGGAGGTAAAGAATGCAGATGGATATGTAAGTGGTACATATGTTCCAGATTATTACACAGATTACACAAATGAGAACTTTAGAATGTATAGATCGAATCAGTTACCTGACCCTCCTCAATTTATAGATATTGGAGACCTTGGTACTAGTGCTCCTCGTAATACTTTCAAGAAGTTTACAAACAAATCTGGATTAACTAAAGAAGAAGCTCTTACACGAGTTACTGATAAAGACAAAGATGTTATCTCTAAAATGTCTGAAACAGAATTTCAAAATAGTGTATTAAAACCTAATGGAGAGATTGTTCAATACGAGCAAGGATCTTTAATGGATGAATTTTCTGGTAAACAAAGTGTAGTACCTATGACTCCAAAAGCTTACACAGAAGAGTTCAACTCTAAAATAGATCTTCTTAATGATATTATTGCTCAAAGAAATAAATCAGGAGTACAATATAAAGTCAAGGAGTTAACTGAGGATGGTAGATTAATCTTTGAAACACCAGAGCAAACAGTTCCAAGGCAATTAACAGCTAAACAAAAAGAAAATATAGAATGGTTTACTAAAGATGCTGAAGACTGGGCAGTGAATAAAGGGGGATTAGTAAAAAAAGAAAAAGGATGGGTATATACAAATCCAAATGTTCATCATGATGATTTTTTTAAAACTAAAGAAGAAGCTATTCAATCTATAAGAGCTGAAATAACTAGAATACAAACTCCTAAAACAATAGGAGGTCAATCTTCTTGGGGAGTAGGTATTAAGTCTGGTCAATGGAGAGGAGATGTAAAAGACATTGCAAATACTGATTACTTTAGAAGTATTCCTGGGTTAGAAATGAGAAATACTACTCAATCTGTATTTGCAGACTCTACTCCTAGAAAAGGCTCAGGGGCTTATGAAGCTATTAATGAGTATCTAAAAAAGATAGACCTAGGGAGAGTAAAACCAGGATTTAACTCTCAGACAGAATTCTCAAGAGGAGCATGGGAGAATTTTATTAATTCAGGAAGAGCAGTAGGATTTTATGGCAATCCCAGCACTGTATATGGAACTATGAAAACCATACTTCCTCCTGCACTTGTAGTAGGAGCAGCAGCTGCCCAAGAAAAGAAACTAACTGGAGGCACTAAAACCTATCTAAAAGGTGGATTAAAGAACAGAGTGCTATACAATAAAGCTAAGTATAAAAGATAAATTTATACTTTTTAACTATAAGTAAACCAATACCTTTGTATATATGGCAACCAAACAGAACGAAGAAAAGCTAAGTATTTCAGACATTACATTCGACGATTTTATCGGGGATGGTCTAGAAACAAAAGAAAATGAAAGTGAAAGTGCTTCTAACGAACTTGATAACGATTCTAAGAAAAGGTCTCCTAAGAATGAAGACCTGGACGAAGAAGATGTCAACTCGGAAGAAGATTCTGATGAAGACGATGACGAGGAAGGAGAGGAAGAATCTCCTAGACCGTCTAGAAAAAATTCAAAAGAAGAACAAGACGACGATGATGTAAATGAAGATAACTCTGACGAAGACTCAGAATCTTCAATTGCTCGGTCTATTGCAAAGGCATTAGGCTATGACCTTGAAAATACGTATGCTGATACTGAAGAAGGATTAGTAGAGTTTACTAAAGATATTGCTCAAAACATTGCTGAAGATCAAATTCAGGAGTTGTTTTCTCAATTCCCTTTAATTCAAAAGCATCTAGATTATGTTCTAGCAGGTGGAGACTCTGAACAATTCTTCCAGGCTTACAATCCAGGAATGGACTACAGCCAAATGGAAGTTGATAAAGGAGATTCAAGAATGCAGAAGATGCTGATTACTGACTACTTCAAATCTAAAGGGCACGATGAGGAATTCATCAAAGATATGCTTGACGATTATGAAGATACTGGTAAACTCTATGATAAGGCTACTGTAGCTCAAAAACAACTTTCTGCTATTCAAACAAAAGAAAGAGAGCAGATGGTTGAGTTACAGAAGCAAAGACAACAAGAGATGCAGCAAAAGCAACAAGAATTCTGGGAGGGTGTTGCTAATACTATAGATGAAGGAAGAGAGTTCTCAGGGATTAAGATCCCAGAAAAAGAGAAAGGCAAATTCTTCGATTATATCTCTGCCCCTGTAAATAAACAGGGAAATACTAAAAGAGATATGGACTATAATAATGCCCCACTAGAAACTAAATTGGCAATTGACTACCTGTTATATAAGGGATTCAACTTGTCTGAAATCATAACTACTAAGGCTAAGACTGAAAGTGCTAGAAACCTTAGAGATAGAATTCAGACAGGTCAGGAGAAACTTAGAAACCAAGGTATGGTAGATAAGAAAATAAAGAAATTCGATCCAGACCAACTGGATGTAAAGAGGCTGTTTGAATAAAACTCAGACAACAATTAACTTTTAAAATTATAGAATCATGGCTCTAATGCAAGTTTTGAAAACGTACTATAACGATGCACAAATGACCGACACTAATTCGTTGGTTAATGCACTTATGGAACGTCCCGCGGAGTTGTCTCCGATCATTACTCACTTGGCTGGTCGTGAAGAAAAGAAATTCCCTCTCTCCTTCCTTACCGAAGGAGTTGGTAATACTCGTTCTATCGATCGCTATGAGTACGAATATCGTGTTAAGACACACGAAATTAATGTCCGTCCTGTTATTGCAAGTTCAGGAACAGGTGGTGGTGGTGCTCCATTCACCGTTACTTTCCCTGACAAGTGGTTTATCTTCCCTTACACCTTGGTGTCTCAGTCTGGTGTTCTCGCTCGTATTATGACCGAGCCAGTTGCTGATGGTGCTGGTTGGAAGTACACTTTGAAATTGGTTTCTCCTGATGCTGCTGCTTTGTCTTCAGCTGCAGGTGGTGACTTGGCTGCAGGTGCTCTCTGGGGTATGTTGTATGCTAACGTGGGTATTGACTTCTCACGTGGTAATGCATCTAACTGGACTGCTCCTGGTCTTGTTCGTTCTAAGATTGGTACTATTCGTAAATCTTACCACTTCTCTGGAAATGCTAAAGACTATGTAGCTCAGTTCGAATTGCCTTTGAAAGAAGGTTCTAAGACTAAATTGTGGATGGATTACGAAGAGTACCGTCACATGATTAAGTTCAAGGAAGAGTGTGAAATGTACTACTGGTATGGTCAGAAGACTCACGATGCTAATGGTGTTAGCACTATGCTCGATGAGAACGGTCAACCTGTAGTATCTGGTCCTGGTTTGCTTGAGCAGATCATCAACAAAGATTCTTACTCAACTCTTACTCAAGCTAAGATTGAAGAAGTAATTGGTGACTTGTTCTATGGTATGACTGATGCTACTGATAAGCAAGTGACTTTGTACACTGGTATCGGTGGTGCTCGTGAATTTGACCGTGCACTTAAGACTTACTATAGTGGCAACCAATATCTGCAGACCACTCAACCTACGTTCATCACTGGTAGCGGTCGTAACCTCGGTATTACTGGTTACTTCACTAGTTACGATCACGTAGATGGTCACAGAGTTAATGTAGTTAAATCTCCTTTGTTTGATCACGGTCCTGTGGCTCAAGCTTCTAAGAAGCACCCAGTATCTGGTCTTCCATTGGAATCATATCGTATGGTGTTTGTTGACCAATCTACTTATGATGGTGAAAACAACCTCCAAATGGTAAATAAGAAAGGTCGTGAAATGATGCGCTGGTGTGTAGCTGGTTCTGTAGTTCCAAAAGGATTTACAGGCAACGACACTCGTGCTAGTGACATTGACGGTGCATCTGTTCATATGTTGAAGACTGCTGGTGTTTTGCTTCGTCGTTTTGACACTAGCATTGATCTTCAGTGTATTGCATCGTAATTTGTGTTTGGTTTGCAATAAAAAGGGGGGGTACCCAATCCCCCCTTTTAAAACTATAAAATTGAAGGTTATTCTTTATCCTTCAGTACTAATTAATAAAAAGAACTTATTATGGAAAGAAAAGTAATTGTTAGAAGAAAAGAGGTTCTTAACCATCTCCCAAAAGAGATTAGAGCAGGAGCCAAAGTGAAACTAGGGTCAATTTTTGTTGACCGTCTCCCACTCAAAGGAGTTGATGGAGAAGAAGAGCAAAAACTCTTGAAAAGAGTAATTGACGTTGCGGCAGGACACCCTGAATTTGGACCGAAAGCAAAAGACTTTTGGGCAAGTTTAACTCTCAGAGTTCCATTTGAAGGAGTAGAATTAGATATTTCTATCGACGCAAATGGAGAACCAGTTAACGCTATGGATTACATATACTGGAAATGGTGTATGAAACATAGACATGTAGCTATGACTGAAGAGGAAATGAAACTAGATGCAAACAAAAGATTTTACATCTACGATCCTCAGAAAGATCTACTTAAACGTAGTGAAAAGGTACAGGTTAAAAAGGAAGCTGACAAAGAGTTTATCAAGGTGTCAATGGAAGAGAGTAAGATGCAGATGCTTCTTAGAGTTCTAACAGGAGGAGATCCTGATAGATTATCTAAGATAGAAATCGAAAACACTCTCTATGATTATAAGGAAAAGAATCCTGAGAGATTCTTGAAGTATTCACTTGATACTAACCTTGAAGTTAGATTTGAAATCGAGGATATGATTGCAAAATCAATTCTTAGAAAAATCGGAAATCAGGTTATCTATGAAGATGAGACAATTGGAGAGGATATGAAAGATACAATCACCTACTTCAAGAACAAGAAGAACTCAGGTATAGTAAATATATTGAGAGCAAAACTAAAAGAAGTATCATAGTGACTATTAACGAGATGCATATAGCTGTCAACCTGGGGGTGCAAAAGATTGCATCTTACCAGGTTGATGTCTTATTACCTGAGGAAATCGATCATGAGTTAAATCTAGCAATGACTAGGTTTATAAAGCAGAAGTACAATCCTTCATCTAATAGATTGGGGAAAGGCTTTGAGCAATCTCAAAAAAGAATCGATGACCTCAGGGCACTCGTTGTAGATGCTCAGATTGAAACATTTAATCATGGGATACTTAGTGATGTATTGGGTAAGTATGTATATACTGCCAATAGAACTAATATCTATGTAGATAGAACTACACTTCCACTAGATTATATGTTTCTAGTAGGAGTAAGAGGTATAGTTGAATACTCTTGTGATAAAGTACTTACAAGCAATTCTTCTATAACATTTGCTTTACCAACAACTAGAAAATATATAGTTGCTATCCCAATGTACCCATCTTATGCAACTAATCTTAATGATTATGTTCTAAGTACAATTGTATTTAATGATTTTACAGGGGTTCAAACAACAGGGTTTACTAACTACAATAATTTAAAACTTCCAGTTCTACATGACGTCTTAATAGACTCTAACAACTGGAATTCTGCAACTCCAGTAGTTAGCCAAAATACTGAAAGTACTTCAATAGGTACTACACACGTTACACCAACTGAGCAGTCAAATAACTTACTTATTGAGGTAGGAGAAGACTTTTATAACAACTTAGCCGATAACTCGGCTATTGTAATAACCTGGTTAATTGACAATGCACCTGTCACAGTTAATATAAACAAAGATCAGTTTATAATTACTGAAACAAATAATAGAAAAATCTTAGCTGGTGGAGATAAAAGAATATCTCTTTGTAAATTTGCACAACAAGATGACGTGATAAACATGATGTTAGATCCGTTTAATATCACTGATTATCGTTCTCCTGTGTACACGATAGAAGAGAACTTCATAGATATCCACACAGATAATACATTTATGGTTCCTGAAGTTGTACTTAAGTACATCAGAACCCCAAAAGCCATGTCTATAAAAGATGGGATAGGATGTGAACTTGCAGAACACGTTCACCCTGAAATTGTAGAAATGGCAATAAAGAGCATACTTGAGGGTGTACAAGACCCTAGGTATCAAACTCAAACTTTAGAAAATCTAGAGAGTGAGTAATAATTCAAATAATGTGTTTAACGCCTAAATTAATAAAAAATGGCACCTTCTAATTTAAATCAGGTATTTATAGCTAACGTAGCTACTAATCCTGCAGCCTTTAATACTTCAACTGCAGCTAATGCAAGTGCTATTGGAGTCTATTCTGTAGCTGGACCGAATGCTGGTTCTGTTATTTCTACTGCATTGACTGCTGAAACTACTATTCAGTTTTTTCAAACTATGCCTAGTGGTACTGCTACTATTGCATCTCCTTTGATTGATGTAAAAGATATTAAACGTATCAATTATAACAGACAAGTAGATTTTGTTCGTCATGCAGTTCCTGTAACTTGTGCAAACATTGCTAATACTGGTGATTCTGTAATGGTACGTATTGCACTTCGTACTGCTCCTACTGCTTATGCTAACTATTATCAAGATGGCGAGGCATTGGATTTGTCAGGTGCTGGATATGATTTCCCATTGCTTGGTAATTTTTCTGCAGGTCGTATGATTTTTAACGTAGAATTGACTGCTTCAACTGCTGCTGCAAACGCTACACAGTTAACAGACTTCATTAACAATCATCCAAGTTTGAAAAAAGTATTTACTGTAAGTGGTACTCCTACTGTAACTATTACTGCTCGTCATGCTGGAGTTGTATTTGATGTTACAGTTCAAGCTTTAGATGGCGCTGATGCTGATTTAGTAGGTCCTACTGGATTTAGTGTTGGTACTACTACTGGATTTGTAGGTGGAGCTGGTAATTACTATCAAGCACTTTCTGATGAAAAATCAATGCGCGCTAGATATGGTAACTTTAACCGTATGTATTTCCCTGCAACTTTCCCAACATTTGCACAATCTGGAAATACTTACGATGTGCTTGAAATTGCTTATGAGCATGGTCATCCATCATCTACTGGTATTGCTCGTGCAGGTGAGTTGAATACTATTAAAATTTATGTAGTAGAAACTGCTCTAGGTAGTACTACTTTGGATACTACATTCGGAATTGGAGCTTCTTGGGGAGTATCTGATTTGGAATTAACGTATTAATCTTAATTAAATTGAAAAGTAGGGGAGCAATCCCCTACTTTTTATTATCTTTACAAAAACTACTGAAATGATAATTGACTCTATAACCTTTTCCCCTAATTGTAAGAAAATCACAGTAGTAATCTCAGATTGCCCTAACCCAATAACTATTGCTTACGAGAATAAAGTAAGTAATAAGCTTGCTCATACTACTCAATCATTAGTCCCATCAAATGACGACATAGTGATATGGGAAGAGTATGCACCTACTTTAGAGGTAGGTAATTCAGCAATTAATGGGGTAGTTGCTGTGACTGCTACAGATAGTATTACAGCTGCAGTTGTTTCTGGGGCAGCAGTATCAAGTTGTGAACTATACTGCTGTATAGCTAAACTTGTAGAGTCAGGAATATCTTGCACTTGCAACTGTTCTAAATGTGATGATGATATTAGAACTGCTGAGAAGATTCATCTTCTAGTTAAATCAGCAGAATCTGCTGCAACTCAGGGCACTGTTACTGATGCAATTGATAAATATACTAAAGCTAAATCACTCTGTGACACCACATGTGGATGTGGATGCTAATTAACTGATATGCCAAAAGTCTGCCTAACATGCTCTCAAGATATTAATGATCCCTGTTTCGGGGTCTTAATATACTTTACAATCCCTAGAAACTCTTCAATTATAGAGACTGATACTGTCAAGGTAATAACCCCTAGTACAGTTACAACTCCAGGATTGATTGAAATCTCTCCGTTTGTAAACTTAAATGCATCAGGAGATATCTTCTATCAGTTCAATATAATACTTTCAAGTATTGAAACAGCCAACTTTGTAATATATAGAAGAGCAGGCAATACCCACTGGGTAGTTGGAAGAAGACTTGATCCAGAGTCAGTTACATACATAGAATATGCTACAGCTGTTTGGAATGAAGGAGATGATTGCATATTCAGTCATGTATTAACCTGGACACCAAATACGACATTTACGATAGGGGCAGAGACTTACTCTATTCCCCCTGAATTCAATATAGATAGTGTTGACCAAGCAGTTATCCCAACACCATCAGAAAATCTCAATATCTGTGACCCTCCAGTTAACGTCCCTATAGATGTTAACAGCAAAGAGTACACAGCTGTAACAATTAATGACCTTGATAAGTGTCTTGTTTCTAAAGGAACAGACTACTTAAATAAACTTAAAGGTGGAATAGCATGTTCTAATCTAGAACTAGTAAAGCTAGGATTGATTATAGAACTGCTAAAGAAAAAAGACTGTGAGACTGCTCTCCCGTGCCTGTACAATAGAAGAGACTTCCCTACCACATTATATAAAGGGAATTCTTGCTCAGACTTAAACTACATATCAGGGGATAGAATTAACTTATCTGGAAACTTTATAGGATATGCAGGAGCTAACTTTAATGTTAGCTGTGGTGGACCATTTCCTAATGTAGACTACGTTACCCCAGAGCCAGTTTGTGATACATGTCCAACTGGATATGATTTCGATGTAGTTAACACCCAAGAGATATGTGTAGAAACAACAAATCAAGCTGCAATCACTGATCCTGTAACCCCCAATACAACTACAATAAGAGCTGGAACTCCAAATGGTGCATACGGTTCTGGGGGATTAAACCTAATTCAACCTATAAATGATTACTTAAATGATCTTCCAATAAATTTCTCTGGGACAGCAGTAGGGAATTATACTTTTAAAAGTGCATCAGGAACAACAATACCAGGGGATTCAGGAACTATTACAATAGGAGGATCTGAATATCCAGCATATTCTAAGAATAATACATATCAGTTTGTTCAATTAAACAATCCATTATTCTCTTCGAGGACTGGGTGGAACATTGGTAATATATCAGGTAGTACATCTACTGGAAATGGAATGCTTAATTACAGTGGTATTTGGGTAAATGGTACAGCTGTTGATTGTGATTTACTATCACCATCAATACCTGCATGTGACACAGCTAACCTATATGTTGAAATTTATAAATGTTTAGTAATACCAAACTCTCAAACTGAACGAAATTACTTAATAGGAATAGCAGCTGATAATGCTATTAAAATAGAAATTAAAGGTCCTGGATTTGGGGATGGACAATCTTTTGTGGAATTTATAAAATTAAGTGCTACTGATTCAGGACATCAAGATCCTTTCCTATGGTATCACGCTATCCCAATTACATTTGATCCTGGGTCATATACTTTTAAGATAAGACTTTATAACTATGGTAGTGTTTCTTCTATTGCTGTTGATATATTCAATATATCTATAACTAAATTTAAAGAAGAGTTTTGTAACACTAATTTGATGGTATACAATACTCCTACAGGAGTTGGAGGAGCCCAATCAATAGTGGGGGCAACATTCCCTGATGGGGATGTAGTTAATTCAAGTACTCTAGCTAATAAAAGAACTGCATTATTTAGTTCTACTTATTGTGTGTTTAGTTTAGGGGGAGATGCTTTTGCTGGGCAAATAGTAGGGAATACGGTTTATACACAAGCAGTAGATTACTCATGTCCATTAGGGGCAGCTTTAGATTACTGTGCTAATCCTACTGCCCCAACATGTTCTACAATTACAGATACTGTACCCTATTATAATTGCTGTAATCAACCAGCTTGTCTAGAAAATCTAGAAGGATTTAGCTCTGAAATTGTAGATGTAATTTATGATGAAAACATAGATGTAAGTACACTAGTATTAGCTACGCCTATCCCAGAGGAAGCAGTAGGGAATGGAAATACTTGTATTAACTACTGTATCTCTTACTCCCCTACACCAGAAACTTACCTAGAGACATTTGTAAACTATATCAGTAAAGAATGTCGTAGTTGTGTAACTAATCCTACTAAGTTTAGTGTATCAACCCCTATCCCTGTAGTTCCTCAAAGAACTCCTGAAACAGTGACAACAAGTACTGGACAAAATATCACTCTTGAAAACGGATCAAATATAACCTTATAAAATGGCAACAATAACCAGCCTTCCAACTTTAGCTAAGAATAGTGTTACAGCATCTCATTACTTGCTTGTAGCTGCTACTAACAATAATTATAAGTTTACTCTACAGGACCTCTTCCCAACTCTTACAACTTTGGGGTCAGGACAATCTGTATTTGTAAGTATTACAAGTAAGAATGTAATTAACTTTAAAGGGATTGCATCTGTAAACAACTTAATTACTGTTGCCACTGCTAGTAACAATGTTACTTTGCAACTTAATGAGGCTAATATCAATCTTGCTAATTGTAATAATACTAGCTCAGGATTCCTTACTAGTGTAGCTTTAGCTTCAGGAACTGTAACTGGTACTCTTCCTGTTGCAAAGGGAGGCACAGGAGCAACTACATTAACTGCTAATACACTTCTTCTTGCAAATGGAACTTCAGCTCTGACTTCACTTGGAGCAGCAACCAATGGTCAAATCCCAATTGGAAGAACAGGTTTAGCTCCAGTACTTGCTAACCTAACAGCTGGTTCTAATATTACTATTACTAATGGGTCTGGATCTATAACTATTGCTGCAGCATTCTCAACATTGGCAACTGCTTTAAATGCTAATAGCAATAACATTTACGGATTTAACTGGTTGAGCCCTGATACTAGCAATAGAGGTCTTAAGTTTAATGGAACTGGACAGACATTTATTGGTAGTGGTACCCCAACTCCATTCTATAGTGGAGACTTAAACGTAGCTAACAATATTTACGTTAATGGTAATGTATCTCAAACTATTGGTTCTATACTTACTGCTACTGTTACTCCTGCGGCTTTAACTATTAGATCAGCAGATGCTAATGCTTCTAATAAAGGAGGAGATTTGTATATTAAAGCTGGCTCTTCGTTCGGAGCTAACTTAGGAGGTGAGCTAGAACTTTATGCAGGAAAGCATGACGGAGCTGGTACGTCCGGAAATATATCATTCTATGGGTACGATAGTGCAGGCAGTGTACATTCATTAATGACACTTAAAGGTGCTAGTAGATATATTGGAATTAACAATACATCTCCATCAGCTCCATTAGATGTTAAACAAAATAGCACAACTGCTAATATTCCGGCTCTGGAGTTAGAACAGCTTGACACAGACGAATCTTTCATTAACTTTGTCGGAACTAGCAGTGCAGCTAGTGCTAACTCAATCTCTAGCTCAACAGCATCAGCAGGTGCTAAGACTGGAGCAATAAAAATTAAAATTAACGGTGTAGATGCTTGGATTAGAGTCTACGCCACAGCAGAGTAATTTCAAACCAAACATTATATTTTATGAACAAGATTTATGTAACAGCGACGAACAGAGACTTCTTAAACATTTTTAAGACTCTTACAGACACTAAGAATGTTAAAGACACTTCTTATGCAAAGACAGTAGTAGAGAATTCAGAGGCTATCATGAAGCATCTGGCAGAACTCGAAGAGTTGTCTAAGCCATCTCAGGAGTTTATTGAACTAGCTATGAAAGCTAAAGCTCTGATCGACGCAGGTGATGAAGAAGGATTGAAGAAGTATGAAGAAGAAAACAAAGACATTGTAGAAGAGAGAAAGAACCAATTGGATAAAGTTAACTCTAGACTAGATGAAGCATCATCTATGGAGTTGATTCTAATTGAAGAAACTAATCTACCTTCTGACCTGGATGCAGACCAATTAGCAAGTCTTCGTCCTATAATTAAAAAATAGCCTATGAAGCAGCACTTGTTGATAGAGACATTAAAGGATAAACAGGGTTACCTTAAATCAGGGCCGACCAAAGTTTCTCAAATATTTAATGTCTCTATCGATAATGCTGTTAATGCTATCAGAGAAGCTAAAAGACAGCTAAAGCTAGATAATAGCAATAGCAGTGATAACAGAATAACAGAGTTTGAAAACTATCTGGCAGAAAACGGAATTGAAAGAGATAGTGTAACATCTGTTAAGTTCTGGCAGACAATGAAAGGAGAACAACGGTTCTCTGTGGTAACTAAAGATGACAAAGCCTCTATTGAGGAGATAAAGAAAGAGATTGAGGAATTTGCTACGATATTCAGTCCGACTGTATTCAAGCAATCTCCCCCATTCCAAGAAAAAGATGGGGTAGCTTATGAGATATCTCTTCCTGATATTCACTATGGTAAACTCACTGAGCTTAGCATAGAAGCAGCAGAAGAGCAGTTCATGAGCACTATTCATAACTTAGTGGAAAAAGCTAAGGGATTAGATATTGAGAAGTTCATCCTTCCTATCGGGAATGACGGGATGAACTCTGAAGGGATGAGGCTTACTACAACCAAAGGCACCTTTCAGCATGACTCAATAGGATGGAGAGAGAGCTTTCAGGGATATTGTATGCTAATGACTAGAGCTATTGACTATCTAAAAGCTAAAGCTCCAGTCCAAATAGTAGTTGTATCAGGGAATCACGATTTTGAAAGAATGTTTTATGCCGGAGATTTCATCAAAGGATGGTATAGAAATGATAAGAATGTTGTTGTAGACAACAGCATGGAGAGTAGAAAGTATGTAGAGTACGGAGTAAACATGATAATGTATACTCACGGGGATAAGGAAAGACCAAGTGAAATGCCACTGATTATGGCAACTGAGCAACCAGAGATGTTTGCCAGATGCTCAGTTAGAGAGGTGCACTGTGGTCACTTACATAAGGAAATGGTCAATGAGTACCGTGGAATTAAAGTAAGATTTATCCCCTCCATTTGTGCTAATGATGACTGGCACAAAACTATGGGATACTCAGCTATTAGAACAGGCCAGGCTTATATCTGGAGTAAAACTAATGGACTAGAAGGCTATCTACAAACTATTGTAAAATGAGTGAAGATGAATACGACGAAGAATTCGAACGGACTATGGACGAATTCATCGAGAAAGTAGCATCAATTGATGCTTGTTACAACAATGGCTATAAGTTAATCACAGCTAAACAGACACTAGCTGAGTTAACTACTGAAAAGCTTGTGGTGTTATTTCCATTTAACCCCAGCAAGCTTGAGGATTTTTTGAATGTTGCAGACCTTATGATAAGTTATTTTGAACAAAACGAAGAATACGAGAAATGCATAGACTTAGTGAGAGCTAAGGAAGAGATGACTAATAAAATAAGTAACTAATACATTCGTAAATGACCTTAGATGAGATTGCATATAATCTATTAAATTCTTTTAGGGGAGGTAGGTCTTCTCAAGATGAGACTATATCAATAGATCAGATCAAGTTTAACATTAAGCACTATCGTGCTGTATTCATTCGTAGAGACTATGCTAGAAATGGACTAGTTACTAGGCACTTGGAGCAGGATCTTAGATGCATTGAACTAGAGAAGGTAGACCTATCTAAATGCTGTGGGATAACCTTAAACTGTCCTGCCTACAGGAGTGTGAAGAGAATCCCTAGAACTGTGAGATTTAACTTCGAAGAAGCTATCACATATGTAGGGGATATAACAGGATTAAAGAGATTTCAAATAATTAAACCATATGAAGTAAACTACTTGTCAGCTGATAGGTATACTGGAAAGAATACTAAGGCTTACATGATTGAGGATTACTTATATGTAATAAATTCAGATGCAGACTTTGTCAATATTAGAGGGATATTTGAAGACCCTGAAGAGGCTCTTAAGTTTACGGATTGTAACGGCACTCCTTGTTATACTGATGATTCTCCCTTTCCTATGCCGATGGACATGGTGCAGGCTGTTACCCAGGGCATGATAAACGGAGAATTAAGACTATTAGCAGGCACATTCTCGGATACTTCCGCAGATAGAAGTCAAGATAGTCCTAATAGTATCCCACAAAATAATCAACAAGGCAATAGCAAAGAACAATAATATTATTTAACTTTGTAGCAATGGCATCACCAGCATGGCAACGATCAGAAGGTAAGAACCCAAAAGGGGGATTAAATGCCAAAGGCAGGGCATCTTACCGTGCTGCTAACCCAGGCTCTAAACTTGGAGCCCCACAACCTAAAGGAGGAAGCCGACGTAACTCCTTCTGTAACAGGATGTGTGGCATGAAATCTAAGCTTACATCAAGCAAAACTGCAAACGACCCAAATTCAAGAATAAACAAGTCTCTTCGCATCTGGAAATGTGGGAGCTGCTCAAACTGGTAAAATGAAAAACTTAGAATTTGACGATAACATGACTCACCAACTTGAATGGATCGGACTTAATGCAATATGGGCAGGATGGACCGTGGCAATGATGTCCAATGCTATAACATGGGGACTAGGAATTGTAGGGGGTATAACCCTGATTTGGTTCAACATAGAACGTGCTCTAACTGCTAGAAGACAGAGAGCTATGTACGATAAAAAACTACAAGAGAATGAAGAAAATGCTTAAAAGAGCTGATGGCTCAAAAAGTCAAAGAGGTCTCTGGGATAATATTAGAGCTAAAGCTGCATCTAATAAGAAAGCTGGGAAGAAAGGTAAAGCTCCTAGCAAAGCTATGCTTGAACAAGAAAGAAAAATTAAAAAAGAAGAAGATATGAAATCAATGTATAAAAAAGGTGGCAATAAAAAAAATGCCATGAAAAACACTAAAAAAGAGAAAGACTCTTACATGCTTGAAAATATAGAGCTAGACTTCGAAAAAGAATCCATGGGAATGGGGGGAAAGATGAAGTATAAATCTGCTGGTTTTCCCGATCTTAACAAGGATGGAGAAACTACTTTTGCTGATGTACTAAAAGGCAGAGGAGTTGATATGAAGAAGAGTGGTGGTAAGTCTATGGAGCCAGGTGGTGGTGGAAGATTTGCTGCAATGGTCTCAGGTCTTAAAAAAGAAGGTAAATCAGAAGGTTCTGCTAAAGCTATTGCCGCTTCTATCGGAAGAAAGAAGTATGGTAAGTCTCGTTTTCAGGAGATGGCTGCTGCAGGAAAGAAGAAGATGGGTGGAAAGAAAAAGTAATTTGAATGCAAACCAAATCACATACCATCAGAACCATATATAAAGAATACTCAAAAGAAGCAAAAGACGAAATAAGCAGTAGGGTATTCTCAGATATATGTTCTGAATTCAATCTAGCCATCATGGAGGAAATCCTAGATGGCTATGAGTTTAATATGCAAAATAACTTAGGGACTATCTCTATCAGAAGAGTAGAGAGAGACCCTAGAATCCCTCAGATTAACTGGGGAGAAACCAGTAAGTACAAACAAGAATTGCTAGACAAAGGAGAGCAGTTGTTTGATAGTGCTACTGGTGATGGAGTTAAATGGCATATTTACTATGTAGATAAGTACTACTATAAGTATCATTGGACTAAAAGCAGAGCAAAGATTAAGAATAAGACTGCTTATAGATTCGATGCTACTAGAGGAGTAAAGGGAAATAAAGAAAAGCTAACTGCATTGTTGCAAAATGATGATATGGCTTATTTAAGATTTAAAAAGTATGTACCTGCATACTTTAAAAAATAATTTAACATGGTATACAAGTTAACATCCAGTAAGAGCATCATTAGAAAAATAATGAGAGATCTAAAACCACCCACAGATAACTGGGTGGATGACTCTATTGAATGGATGGGGGAAGCACTTGAGCATATTGGCTCAGGTCCACAGCTTGTAGAGAAGTCAAAGGTACTTTCAATCAGCAATTATAGAGTAGAGCTCCCTGCCGATTTGTATCAAATTAATCAAGTGGCAATTAGTAACAATACTAATCCTTCAATTACCACAGAACTTACTGAACTCCTCAATCAAGTAAAACAGTTAAATGCTCAGATAGTCTCTGATCCAAATGATGCTATTAGCTATAACTATCAACTGAGAGAATTGAATGCTAGGATATTAGTTCTTGAGAATATTTATATGAATAGTGGGGAGCCTATGGCTGCTCTTCAATACAATACTGGCACTTTCCCACAGTCTGACTGTGAGGAATGTGAGAATAAGTTTGGGTCAGTAAAGCATACTTACTTCGTAGATGGTGGGTACGTTAAGACTTCATTTGAGACTGGGGCAATCTGTATAAGCTATAAAGCCTTTGATACTGATGATGACTGCTTCCCAATGATCCCAGATGATATTAGCTTTAAAGAAGCCCTATTCTGGTACTCATATAAGCAAATGTTGCTTGGTGGATACACTCCAGCAATCAATGGAATTGACTACAACTTTGCAGATGCTAAGTGGAAGTTCTATTGCACACAAGCTAGAAATCAATCTAAGTATCCAAGCATCGATAAGTACGAATCATTTATGAACCAATGGGTTCGTCTTGTACCTAACTTGAATAGACATTCAAACTTCTTTGAGAACTTAGGTACCAGAGAGACTTTAGATAGAGGAAGATATACTAACTACGGAATACTATAATGGCAGCAGAAACCGGAAGATTCTTAAAGGGGATGAACAAAGACACCCCGCAGATTGATCAACCCGATGGTACATATAGGGATGCTATTAATGCTGTAGTTGACAGTAAGCTTGGAGCTGTATGCTCTGACTTAGGGAATGAATTAACTGCACAGATACTATGGAAGTTTGTATCTAATGGGGTTGTATACAAAGTATATTTCAATATTATCGGTAATATCCCAATTCCTGGGGATGCATTTATTGTATTCGGGTCAGGATTACTTGAACAATATGAGTACAAAGACGGTAGTAGAGGAGATATAGAATTTTCAGGTATATTCTACTTATCAGATAGAGATATTATTGTAGATGGGGGTGGTACTATACTAGGAGTAGGTAATCAATGGATTATCCATGACACTTCTTTCTCTGCTAACTCGTTAATTGGATTTGTGGATTCTAAGATAATTCCACTATTCATTTCAACAAATAAAGACTTTCGTTACGTTAAAGCTCCTGTAGCCTCCGAGATATTCTTTGACAATGTAAAACCTCTTCTAGGTCATCTAAACTTTGATAAGTATCACCCAGTATCTGGGGAGTTTAAGATACTATCTAATGGTAACATGATGGTGTACTTTACAGATAATAAGTACACTAAAGTAAACTTTGAAGATTACTTATCAGGGGATACATCTACAGGCACACCTACATCAGAGTATGACTACATAATAGATTTTAATCCCCCAAGGGCATTTAACTTAACCAGACAACTAAAGTGTTTGGCAAGTGAATTTGCAGGGGAGATATTCTTGTATCCTAACGATGTTAATAATGCAGGTATACATATCGACAGACTTAATCTATTTACAGACTCTGGTAGAATCCCTATCATAGAACTTGATGGGGTAAACTTAGGGGGTGGATTAAAGACTGGGGCATATTACTTAGGACTAGCCTATTCTGATGAGGATGGATTTGAGACTAATGTTCTTACTCTAGCTCCTCCTGTATACATAGTCCCAACACCGGATGACTCATTCCCAATTGAATCTATCGGGGGAGCCCCAGCAAATACACAGACTAATAAATCTATTAGATGGGAGATTAAGAACGCCAATATAGAGTATAAATACCTAATCCCATACGTAATTCAGTATATCGGGAATGAGTTAAAAGCTATCAAATTAGAGGTAGTAGACACATTCTCTCCACTAGGCAATCCAATATATGTTACATATACAGGGATAGAAAGAGTAGCTACAGAGTCTGTAGATAAAGTAATACTTGATAAAATAAGATATCTTACTAGCAAGGTAATGACTCAACTTGATAATAAGTTGTATCTAGCCAATATGACTGCTAGGAAGGATATAGGATTTCAAAGATTTGCTAACTCTATTAAAGTAGAACCTGTAACACGGGAGATGCTAAACTTTGATCCTAGATACTACGATATCTACAACATCAATGAAGGTTACTCTCAACTTGTTTTCCCAGATAACGATACAACCGATACTACTCTTTATCCTCCTGCTGTAGTTGGGGATGGAGATGGTTCTACAGCTCAGACTTTTACAAACTTTATAGCAGCTAACTATAATGACTGGCATGATGGGGCAGAATATAGAGATGGTACTGCACCTTACGAATATTTAGCTACTAGATTAGGAAGAACAGATGCAAGATATCTACAGGGATTAACAGCTATACAAAATCAAGGGTATAGAGGATACAGAGACCCATTCTTAAACTTTGCATACAAGTCATTTAGAAGACAAGAGGTATATGCATTCTACATTTCATTTGTACTTAAAGATGGAAGTGAATCATATGCTTATCATATTCCTGGACAGAATGTAGATGAGTATTATAAAAACTGGGCTGACTTTCAAGCAAATATTCTTCAATTTAATCCTGGGGAAATTGTAGTATCTAGACCTAACTCTAAACCATATCAGTACGTAGACACATCTGAGTTTACTACTAATACAGATATGGGGCACTGGGAGAATGAATCAGAATTCTACCCAGATACTAACGACTTTGATATCTGGAACGTACTTAGCAATGGAGAAGCTTTTAAGGTAACAGGTAACTCTATAAGAGGCCTGAATGTTAGACACCATAAGATGCCTGGCAATAAAGGGGATTATTCTACAATTAAAGTAAACCAAGATTTCTCTAATCCTGGTATTGATTCCGATTCTACAGGTAAGAATGAAGAAAGAGCATTTGCAGAGACAGTTAGAATCTTAGGTGTTAAGTTATCAAACTTAAAGATCCCTAAACTAATTCTAGAGCAGGTACAAGGATATAAGATATACTTTGCTAAGAGAACTCAGGTAAATAAAACTATACTTGGTCAGTCTCTAGTTCACCCTGCTAATCTTTATCTGGCAGCTAACTTCTCAGCTACATTAGATGTGGCTAAAGATGGTCCATATTTCAATATATGGGCATTTGAAGGAAAGCATATTACAGGAGGAATTCACACTAAGAGTGCATGGTACGATAAAGCATATATGGGGCAACCTGTTATGAAGTTCCATGACTTTAACTTACTTAGGAATAAGCACAGTCTTACTGGAGCTACTCACGTAGACTTGCAGTATATAGTAACAATGCAGCACTGGAGAGGAGGATATAAGAATGCTATCCCTTCAGAGCTTACTGCACAGTATGCTGAGGACCCTTATTTTAAAGGGACATTATTCTATAAGATGTTCAGAGATGGGTATGGGGAGGCAGAATACTCTTGGATACATGCAGACTTAGCAAACTTAACAAATGCTAACTACAGCATAACTGAACTTGATCCTGTTACGAATATTCCTATATACGAAGAGTTCTACAATGTACCAGGAGTTAGATTCCCTTGGGGACAGGTATTTGTAGGAGCTGCTTACTGGGCTTTAGGAACATCTACAAATAATGGAACAATTGTAGATGTAGGTACTAAGTTTACACAATACACTTCAGGTGGTGGAACTTACCCACTTAGAGATGTAAATGAAACTCCTCCATATGATTATCAAGAAGATTTAGCAGCAAATAATATTTTAGCAGATACTGGGTTAGATCAAACTGCTATTGAAAGATATGCTAATGGAGTTCCGTGGAATGATACAGTAAAGCAGTACCAGCATTTGATACTAAATAAGTATCAGACAGTATTCATGCTAGAACCTAATGCATCTAGTTATGTTAATGGTATTTCGTTACTTAAACCAACAGATGCAGCAGCTTATAAAGGAGCTAGCTATCTATCTAATTTATATGGTGAGACAGGTATTGCATTAGGATTAGTGTCAGGTCCTCCAGTACTTGGTGGATACAAGGATACCAGATGGACATTTGAGAATATAGTCCTAGACGCTGCTAAAAAAATAGCAAGAGAGGGAGCCGCATCTTTATTTAATGGAGTAACCCCACAAGTTTGGGGAGAACCTGTAGGAACTCCTAGCACCATTAATTCAGGACAAAATCATGTTGGTAATTCATGGTTTCCTAGCAGTGGAAATCCATATTTTGTAGATTATTTTGAAGTAATACCATCAGGTTATGCAGAAGGATTTGCATTTGAGTATACAGGCCCGGTAGCATTAGATTTTAGAATTGATATTGATTATAAATATGGACACTACAGAGCTTCATGTGTATGTGGGGCAGATGGCTGTATAGATAATAGAGAATCTAGTAACCATAGGATTTATATTAATAAAAAAGATGCAGGATCAGATTCTTTTACTACTGCAAACTATGTGGATAGAATGTTTTATGTAAGTGACGCTCGATGTAATGCATGGCCAACTGATGTGCAAGCTGGTTATTCTGAAAATCCTAACATAATTTATGATACTACATTAGTTCCAGGAGATAGGATAGCTGTAACTGTGGCAAACATTAGTGGAAATGATGGTCAAGAAGATTTATATCTTGCTAGATTTATTATTAGAATTTATCCAGTTACAGGAATTACACCTGGAGATGCTACAACTAATACAGGATACTGGCTGGAAACATTCTTATTAGATGAGAAGTTAAAGTCAGGATTAAAGAACTTAATACTCAGAGCAGTTACTCAGGATCACCATGTATTAAGACAAGAAGAAGCAATTAAAGGTCGTCCTAATGCATACCTTACTAACTTATGTGCTGAGAAGTCAGATGTATTCGAACCATTTGATCAACAGAAATTAGTATGGACTGGATTCTATAGAGACTTATCTGATGCTGATACTACTACTGGACTCGCACCAATTTATACTTACAATGATATTGAAAGTGGAGATGGTAAAAGAAACACTAATAAAGTAGCAAGAGTTTCATCTAGTGTAAATACTTTTGAACCAAATCCTGTATGTGCAGGAGACTGGACTACTTTTTATGACTCCACAGATGTACCAAACTATGTTGCAAGTGGACATGATGTTTATTTAGGGGAAGACAATACAGGAACATTACTAACAATTCAAAATTTAAATGCTATATCTGGAAGTAGTAGTACAGTAGAAATACAAATACCTTCTAATACATCTGTAGGTGTTCAGCCTATTAGCTTTTATAAAGGGGGAGAAAAGATAGGAGAGACACAGTATGTATCTGTAGAGAATTGCACAAGTACACCAGCTCCTGTTAGAACTAAAGTTAACCTTTACACAGTTGGAGATACAGTAGATGTATTTGGTGGTGATACTTACATATGCAAGTATTCTTACAGAACTACATCATTTGACTACCCATTAAATAGATTTATCAAAGGTCCTAATGCTCTTTATAAAGACATACCAGGTACAGTAGATGACTACATCTTTGGGGATATCCCATTGAACATGAAGACTGGTATGTCAGGTGAGTACCCTGTAATGAAATTATCAAGTGCAGGATCATCATTATCTGGAGAGGAAAAAAGAAAATTAATCATACAGAATGAGAGAAACTGGACATGGGGTAACTATGACTTATTCTCTACTGTATATCAGGTAATTGTAGAAGCTGATGACAATCTTAACTACAGATACTCTGGTGATGTAGTTAAAGGGGTATCAGAATCTTCAAGCTTATTCTTTGATAAATCTTTAGCTGCTGATGTGGTATTTAAAACTCCACTAAAGGATTTGACTAAGCAAGATAATCTGTTGTATGAGAATCACTATTCTTCAGTTCAGGATATTAGAGTAACAGTCCCATTCCCAAAAAGAGGAAGAACGGTATCTCTATTCCCTAATAGAATAGTGAGATCTAATATTCAGACTGGGTCATTCGTAGATGCATACAGAACATTCCTTGCATTTGAATTCAAAGACATTGCACTTAATAGAGGTCCAATTAACAACATCTTTGTACTTGAAAGCTTGCTATATATACATACTGAAAAGAGTTTATTCAAGACTCAGGGTAAGCAAACTGTAGAGTTATCTGATTCTAGTGAAGCATTCGTTGGAAGTGGGGATATCTTCATCAGAGATGTTGTAGAAATCTTATACCAATCTAATGATGGATATCTAGGATTGTATGATAAGACAGGAAGTATACTGACTAAAGATGGGTATGTGTTCTTATCTTATAATGCAAGAAAGCTATTCATGATTGGAGGTAAAGAGGAAGTTAAAGACCTGACAGTAGCAGGAATGTCTAGATGGTTTATAGATAACATCCCATTTAAGTATGACAAATACTATGGAATGAACTCTATCTTACTTGCTAATGCCCCAAATGCTGGGTTCGGATTTACCTTAGGGTATGACCCAATCTACAAAAGAATCTTCTTAACTAAACTTGATTTAGAGACTACTCTACCTATAAACAACAATCTATAATATGGCTTTCTGTAATAATCAATATCCTGATCAAGGGACTAATACCCCAAATGCTGCTGTAGGTTTTAACTCTGGTACTGTCACTATTGAGACAGAAGGTATTGATATTACTTATCCTACTATAGTAATTACTGACGGAAATTTAGGATTTACTCCAAGAGAATGGTTTGGAGCTAACTTAATTGGAGCAAATATATTTGGTCTTACTTTCACGGCATCTGAAACAGCCTGGAGACTTACTACCAATACATATGCAGCAGGACCTGCATTTAATGGTACTGATAATGAATTTTCAACTATTGATAAAGCTGGCTTCAATCTTTGTAGAGCTGGATTCTTATATAAACCAGCTTGTATAAGCAAAATCAATGAGTGGTTAGATTCGGATGAAGCAGTCAAACAAATAGGTAGTGGATGGAGAGTTGCAACAGAAACAGACTTTAATGAGTTGCACAGAGTAATAGGTTCTCAAAATGCAGTATATAAAGTTAGAACTAATGCACCTACAACTAGTACTACAAGTACTACATTATGGTCTACTTTGAGTACTGCAACACCAGCAGGTGTAACTTTAAATTACTCAGGATTTAATGCTTTTGCTGCTGGTGCAAGAACTATTACCGGTACAGGGGTAGCAGGAGGTATTAACCAGCAAGCTAGATTAGCAGCATGGTGGCTAGGTCCTTCAAATGGAGATCCAAACGGAACAGATAATACTTTTACAATTAATTCTGTAATTAACACAAAATCAGTATCAGCTTGGTATCTAAATGAAAATACTCCCCCAAGTACAGGAGCCTTGATGAATTTAAGGTTTAATACTAGTGCAGTTTTAGAAGTAGGTTCTGCTAAAGTATCCAATGACCCTCTTGCTGGTAACTCAATACGTTTAGTAAGAGATTATGTTAATCCTACATGTACTGACTTAACAACATCAAATGATGCATTAAACCGATCAATAACTTACGACTCAATTTCACTTGGAGGAGTTACATATCCTACTCTTTGGATTGGGGCTCAGAAATGGGTAGCTGCAAATCTTATAGGAAATTTTGGTAATATACCATACACAGAATCTCAAAGTGCTTGGAATAATCTTTCAGCAGAAGGTTACTCTTCTTACAATGCACCTAATGATTTATTAGGATGTTATAATGGGCATTTATATAATGGATATGCAGCTACAGCTATTAATAACAGACTTATAGCTACATCATCTCTTTATAGAGTACCATCAACAGACGACTTTAACGAACTGCTTGCAACATTAGGACTAAGTGCTGCTACTGCTGGAGGTGAGTTAAAAACAAACTCTATATCTACAACTGAAACTTACTGGAATGATCCTAATACTGCAGCAAATAATAGCTCTGGATTTTCAGGGATAGGTGCAGGAATTCGTGGGATAACAGGAGCTACTGCAAATTATTCTGATTTAAAAATAAGCACTAGCTTTTGGACAATAACCGCTGGAGCGTCAGCTGGACTTCAACAATCTAGAAGTCTTAGTAAAGATACCGATGCATTTAATCTATCAGATCAAGATATAAAGTATGGATTTTCAGTAAGATTGCTTATACCTAGTATCCCAGTTAACGTATTTTTTGCTGGGGCAGGTTTAGGTACAGTTCAAATACTAGGATCAGATAGTGCTATTACTAATTCAAGTTCTGGTGGATATACTATACGATTAAGAAATGGGGAGAATGCAATTATTACAGCAACTCCTAATCCTAACTCTGTAGTTACTTCTATTGCAGCTGCAACAGTAGTAGGGAGCACATCAGTTGCTATTACAGATGGACAAATTGCTGCTTTATCAGAAGCCGTTAATGTCACTGTTACATTTGGCATATTTGTCCCCCCATCAATTCCTAATGAATGGGAGAAACAGAATTTATGTATAGGGGATACAGTAGTATTATCAAACTATAACTGTGACATTGTAAATACTGTATCCTACATAGTAATGGATGGAGTATCAATTAATCAATTTACTACAAATCCATCTGGAGATCCTTGCACAATATCTTTTGTAATTCCGTCTGGGGTTAGCATTGGGGAGACTGTCAGTGTAAACTTTTATGGGGGAGGTGGAACATTACTAGAGTCTCTTCCATTCTCGGTTAAGATTTGTGGGGGTGATTTTTTTGGTCCTGATGCTAATATCGGAGCTCCTGCTTGCTCTACTATAACTTATACTAATAGTGACTGTTCTGTTATTCAGAACTTTGATCAACTATATGTAGATGGGGTACTAGCAACATATGCAATTGTATCTAATACTCCTCCTTGTCAGATAGTCATAGAGATTCCTGAATTACAAGGAAAGTTTCCTAAGCCAGTAAAAATAGATTTCTATTCTGATGGAAGACCTTCTTTTACAGAAACCTATCTCATAACAGCAAACTGTGATGGGGTAGGTGATGGAGAAGTTGTTAACCCTAGCTGTTTGGAACTATTAGAGACAGACAATCTAACATTTGTAGACTGTCAGACAGGACAGGTAGTTCCATTTGAAGAGGGAACTGTCTTTAAAAGAACTGGGTGGACAATCTCATTTTCTACTGAACTTGGGGTATGGGAGAGTAGACATACTTATTATCCGTACATGTATATGTACAACTCAAAAGCTATGTACACTCTGTATAGGGAGTTCGGGATTGACTCATTCTGGAAACATACAGAAAGAGCTAAGAGACTTCTTTACTATGGAAGACCCCTGCAGGATAACTTTGAACTAGAAGTTATCTTCCCTGGTGAAGATAGAAGAACTACTACAGGAACCACAACTACTAGAAACTCTAATAAGATATTCTCAGCCTTTGCAATATCAGCTGACTCTTTTGAAGATGGCTTAGACATGATGAGGAATAAGTATAATCTTCCATTCACGGAGTTCTATGTTTACAATAGCTTCCAAATATCTGGACTAGTAAACATGGAGTATCTAAACAATGTTAGAAGAGTAGATGGAAGCTGGGTTATTAATGAGTTCAGAGATCTCAGCAGATATGGAACTAGCAGTGATGGACTTGCAACACTATCTCCTGGTTTAGGGGAACAGATGTTCCTAGAAGAAGGAAGAATAAACATTACTTATATAAGCTCTACAAAAGAATGGTATGACCAGAGAAAGTTTGTAGATAAGTGGATAGGATTACGATTAATTTATAACCCATCTACTACCAATTCTAATGTAGATTTAGTATATTTGTACAATGTAGTCTTTAACTCTAGACAGTCGTTTAGATAACCTTTACTCCGATGACTAAAAAAACTTACTTTAAGGGAAAGAAGAAATCAGTTAAACCTAAGAAATATCAATTTGCTGGGTTTGAGGAAGCTATGCAAATAGATAATACTGGTTACCTTAATAAACTTTACAATCCTAACTATTACGGATCTCAACAGGCTGTAGACACGACTGCTACTAAGGAGAACATATCTAAGAATGTACAGTTAGGTCAAACAGCTGCTATAAATATACAAGGGGCTAAGGAAAATACTGCTGATGCAATAACTAGATTACAGCAAGTTAAAACAGATGCAGAAGCTGCAGAAAAACAGCAGTTAACTGAAATGAATGAGGCTAGTAAGACACAAGCAGTAACTTCTGCTGGAGCTTCTCTTTTAACAGGATTGGGGGATATTGCTAAAACTTATCTTCCTGCAGCTGCAGCAAAAGCTTCTACTACTGCAGTAGCTAAGCCACCAGCAAATCTACTTACTAAGTTTGGGACACCTCCTAGTTCTAACGTAATGAATTTTAAAGTTCCTGGAGCAGAATCAATAGGTGAGCAAGGAGTTAAAAATACAATAGGCTCGGCAACCTGGTCAACTCCTGGAGCCGCAGCTGCAGCAGCTGGTATTGGAATAGCTGCTAGTGTTGGGGGGTCTTTATGGGATAATTTATCAGAAGATGCTGATCCATATACTTATAGTAGAAAAGAAAAATGGGGGGATTGGGGAGGAAATATACTTTCTGAAACAGGTAAGTGGGGAGGTGTAGGAGCAACGGTAGGTGGGCCTTTAGGAGCTTTAATAGGAGGAGTAGCTGGAGTAGGTATTGGAGCCTTTAAAGCTGCAAGAGAATCTAAACAAAATAAAAAAATGGCTAAGGAGATGACAGCTGAAAGAGATAGACAGCAAGCTGAGTATCGTAGATTAATGAATGAATACCAATCAAATTTAGACAAACAGCAAAGAGTCTATGATTATAATAAGGCAAAGATTCAACAGAATATAGTTATGGGGGAAGAACAGTTAAGACAGAACAGACTTCAAGACTTAACAGAAAGTCAGTTATCTGGTAATACTTCTATAGTTAAAACTGGAGGAAAAAGAAACTACTTTGGTAAAGGTGGGGTAAGTGTTCCAGGGGGACAAATTGTCCCTATAGGTGGAGGAGCTGTAGAGTTTGTTGGAAGAAAACATTCTCAAGGTGGAATTCTACTAGACCCACAAACTGAGGTAGAAGGTGGTGAAACTATGGACCAAGTTGCAATGAATGAATATAAAGGTGGAGGTAAAATGAATGATTACTTCTTCTCAGCTTATCTTAAACTTGGGGGTAAGTCATTTGCTCAAAGACATAAAGAATTAATTAAGAGTGGAGCTGGCCAAGCAGCTATCCAAGAGTTAGCTAGAAAACAAGAAGAGGTAGCTTATAAGAATGGAGAGAAGGATAGAAGTCCAAAACAAATTGCTAAGTATGGTGGAGTTAGACAATATGCACCTGGTGGTCCTAAAGACGATACTGTCTCAATGGCTGAGTGGAAAGCAATGGATAAGAACCAAAGGTATAAATTAGTATATGATTTAGCTGCAAAAGCAGGAGATCCAATGCCAGAAGTAACAGCAGCTCAATGGGCTATTGAAAGTGATTTTGGAAGAGCAATGACTGGTACGTGGAACTTTTTTGGGCAAACAACTAAAAGCAAAGATTCTACTAATTTAGCAACCCCAAGAGATCCTAGTGGTGGAAGTAAAAGGTTTAAAAATTATGAAAGCTTAGAAGATTCTGTTGCAGATCACGTTAACAGATGGTCACCAAAATATAAAGATGCAAAGAATCCTGAGGAGGCTTTAATGATGCTTGAAAATTATGGTGGAAAAGGTAGATATGCTGAAGGTTATCCAACCAAAGAGTTCCCAGAAGGAGATTGGAAAGCCTACGTAAAAAATACAAATAGCATTATAAAACAATATGATCCTGTAGTTAAAGCAAAACCTGCAGCTGCAGCACAAGCACAAGCTCAAGTTGATGGGCAACCTATGAGTGCTGCTGAGTATCAAAGATTGACTGCAGGCAGACCTCCTCTTCCTTCTGGAGCTGTTCAATCCACATCTAGTCCAATTGATTATGCTCTTTTAGGAACTGGTTTAGGTATTGCTAGGGGTACTGGAGCTCTTGCAGGATTTGTAGGAGGTGCTGCTAGAGATATGGTAGGTAATGCTACAAGGCCTACACCTGGTACAGTTACACCAAGAGCTGAGTTAGTAAGAATGCCACAAACAGGTACAGGAGTAACACCTTTTGCACCAAATGGTCCAAACTGGACATTCTGGAAACCAGGTGTTGGTGGTCAAGCAACTACCCAAGGAGGTAAATTTCCTTTAATGGCTCCTGTTAAGGAGAGTGTAGGAAAACTTCCTGATGTTGCTACAGCTCAAAAAGCTGCTGAGTTTACTCCAACTCCATTTAGTGTAACTCCTGCCGCAGATGGTACAGCAGTAGATCCAGGAACAGAGGGGCCATTCCCACAGGATCCTGCAGAAAACCTTTCTAGTGCTACTACGTTAAACTATTCTTCAAAATTTGATCCTACTATATCTCTAAAAACTCCTCTTGAGTCTATAAAACCAGATATAAAAAAGAGTACAGAGCCTGACAGTAAACCAGAGTTTAATCCAATGTATACAAAGCAGCAGATAAAGAATGCTAGAAGATTAGCTGCTTTTGGATTTTTATCTCAACTAGCAGCACCTACAGCAGCATTGTTTATGAAACCTAAACTTGTAGGAGCTCCTCAAACTATTACTCCTGCATTGCTAGACGCTGCAATGGCTGCTAAGGCAGTAGGTCCAATGGTTACCCCTGGAACAGTTGCTGCTCAAAGACTTGGTAGAATAGCTCCGCAGACAGACAATATCCTTAATACAAATGCTGCTACTAAGCAGTTCATGGCTAACATGGGTGACCCATCTGCTATGGTTGGAATGATTGCTAGTGATACTAGAGCAGCAGAAGCAGAGAGAAAAGAAATGCAAAGAGCTCAAGAAATAAATACTCAGTTAGCTTCTGAAGAAGGTAAGATTAAATTGCAGGCTAGTATGGCAAATCAAGATGCAAGCATGCAATCCCAGATAGCAAATCAAAGAAACATCAATGAAGCACAGAACAGATACTTTGATGTTCTTTCAAGAAATCAAGCTGCTCAGAATCAAGCTTATATAACTAATGCAGAGAATAAACTTAGAGCTGATTTAGCTAATGCAGATCTAAGAGCTGCTAAACAAAATAGAGATATAGCAGCTCTATCAGTCATGGGAAGTAACATAGCTGGTGGGGTAGGAGATATATTCTCATATGCATCAGAAGAAGCAAAAGCTAGAATAAATGCTGGGGAGACTGGAGTGTATGATAGAAACTTCAACTCATTGTTCCTAGGTAAGACTGGTGGTGCTAAAAAGAAAATGTACGGAGGTACTAACTCATATACATCAAGACTGGGAGATTTAAAATACAAACGAGCATTAAAAGTTAAGTAATATGGAATTATTTAGACCGTATGTAAGTCTATTCAAAGACCCTGGAATGGACGAAGCTTCCACTATCCTACGTACTAGGTATATGGAGAATTTAAAAGCTAACGATGAGTTAGCTTTAGCTGTTGATCAGATGAAGGCTGCTCTTCCATTTGAGAATGATGTTAAAAGAAAGAATGAAATACAGCAAGAGATTAATAACAGTCTAGAGCAAATGGCCGGCAGAGCTGACTATGAGAACTTAGGACTTTCTGTATATAGAACAGCTAAAAAGTTTGCTAAGGATTACTCTCCTGTTAAAGAAAACTATGAGAGATATCAAGCTGCATTGACCAGTTTAGGGGAGCAGTATGATAAAGGTCAGCTTAACTCTGAGCAATATGCTCTAGCTCCAGGTTATATGACCAGGAATTACAAAGGCTTTGAGATGGATCCTACTACTGGAACAGTAAAATCTGGGACAATGTTTACTGCCCCTACTATCTATAGAGACCCTAAGATTATGGATCTGGTTGCTAAAAGACTTGAAATACTTCAAATGCAAAAAAGAGGTTATGAAGAAGGTAGTGTAGTAACAGATGAGAACGGAACTTACAAACGTAAGGTTGGGGAGTATACAGAATCAATCCCAGAAGTAGATGTGATGGAAATATATAATGCTGTTATTCAAGAGCCAGATGTAGCTGCCTATCTCAGTCAAATGGCCGATATGAAAACATATGCTGCTGATAAAAGTGGTCAGACTCAAGTAGTTCTTCAATCTAATCAAAAGCAGTATCAGAATGAAATATCTAGAATACAAGCTGCTGCTACTACAGAAACTGACGAAGCTAAAAAAGCTACATATCAAACTCAACTTACAGCTTTACAAGAGGCTTCAAGCAAAATTGATGCTGCTATGAGAGATCCTGCATTAGCTAGCAGTATGATGAGAGATTATTTTCAAGAAGAAATACTTGCTCCTGTTAAGCAATATGCAATGAAGAAAGCAGGATTGTTTACTTACAAAGAAGAGTCTGGAATATCTGGAGGTGGAGATACAACTGGTAGTACGGCTGGTGGAGTAGGTGGTCTAGTTCCTCTGATGCAGTACGATCAGGTAAGAGCTAGTATGGATGTATCAGGAGTTGACCATAAGAGCAAGATGAATTATATTGCTACTACTGATCAACAAATTGCAGCCATCAGTACCGAAATTCAGAATGCAGATAAGAATGGATACTCAGATGAGATAAAAGCAAATCTTAATAACTCTCTTAACTCTTTAATTAATAGTAAGAATAGAGTACTAGCACAGATGAAAGAAGCAGCTGATACTAGTGTAAGTATGGCTGATCTAGAATCGATTGATAAAAAGATTGTAGATGTAGTTAAAGCTATGGCACCTAATGCATCTAGTGGAGAACTATATACTGAAATCCAAAGAATCTTTGACAATACTGGAGACCAAGATTATATGAATTTCCAAGCTGAATTTGATAAGCAGTTTGGTCAAGGAGCTCTAGAACAGCATCTACAAACTGGTCAGTATACATCTCAAAGAGGTCAAAGTAGAATAGGACAAGAGCAAAATAAACCTAGTGGTAGACTATCACCAACAGAAGTATTTACTGAAGCTTTAGGTGGTAGAGTAAATGCTAAGTATGCAGAGATTAAAGAAAGCCGTCTCTACAACATGGGATTAATTGAAACTGGAATGGGAAAGAAAGCAGATGTTCAAACTACGAAAGCTGTTCGTGACTTCTTTGGAGTCTCTGATAGTGGAGGAGGTAGAGCAATAATGCAAGAAGAAATTATAACAATCCAATTGCCAGATGGAAGTGCTAAGCAAGTAAGTGGTGCTGACCCTGAACTTCAAGGCTACACAATTGAAAAAGTAGGATGGGATGCAACTAGCAATACATTCAAGTTAAATCTTACTAAAGGAGAAGGAGAGAAATCAACAGTTCTAACTGCTATCTATGATGGAAATCAAGTTAGAAATGAAGGTTTAACTGCTACTTTGAATAATCCTGAAGTAAGATTTGGTACTGCAATTATGAATCAAAGGTCTATGACTCCTGGAATTCCGACTAAGTTGGTTACTGTAAAGATTAAGAATGAACCTGTAATAATTAACATCTACAGTAGAGGGGACGAATCTCCGTATATTTCGATCACCAAACAAGACGGTACTCCATTCCTAAAAACTGATATAGAAAAAGGAACGGCTACTAAGCATAACTTGAACGAGAAGATTATAAAAGATCTGATAAACAGTAGAGATAAGGATACAGGAAAATTGATTGTAACAGACTACTAAATTTAGAATACCAAAGCACATGGAGGAAAACCCATATTTAGCACAGATAGCAAAAGACACTGGACTTGCTGTAGACACAAACCCTTCTGATACTTCTAAATACTCAGACAATCCATACCTACAACAAATTCAAAAGGACTCTGTAAAGCCTTTAGAGATTACTACCTCTCCTGATAAATACATGTCAGGGCTAGATCAGGCTGCTGGTATAATCAATGTAACCAATAGATACCAAGACTCACTTGCTAACTATGCTAAGTATGATGTAGGACTAAGCCCATTCGGAGAAGACTGGAATGAGATTCGTGCAAACAATCAGGGAGTTGGTGAGAAGATAGGAAGAGGATTGTTAAAGATGGGAGCCACAATGAGTGGAGCTATTGCAGAAAATACTATCGGGGTATTCTCTGGGTTAGCCTCTATGACTACTGGAGGAACCTATGCAGACAATGCAGTAGGTAGATCTGTTGATGAAATGAATGAGTGGATGGCTGAAAACCTTCCACACTACTACACTCAGAAAGAACAGGATCCTGATCGTAGTATGTTATCTGCTCTAGGGACAGCTAACTTCTGGACTGATAAGTTTGCTAATGGATTAGGTTATTCATTAGGATCACTAGCTACAGTATGGGCTACAGGAGGTACAGGATTGATTGGTAGAGCAGTTGGGATGGTAGGAAAAGGCATAGCTACCTTTGGTGAAGCTGCAGCTGTTGGCAAGATTGCAACTACAGGAGATAAACTTAAAAAGATTTACGAAGCCTCTAAGATGATTAAGACTGGGGCTAAGTTATCAGATGATGTAGGAAAAGCAGCTAAGATAGCTAGAGGATTAAATGCTGCTAAGCACTTAGAGGTAGGAGCTATGATGTCTCTTGCTGAATCATCAGTAGAAGCCAGAGAGAAATCTAAAGAGTTTGTAAGAGAACAATTTGAAGCTTGGGAAGAGGCTAATCCAGGTAAGTCTGCTCAACAGGATATGAGTGTTGAGGAAAGGCAAGCAATTTTAGATAGTGCAAGAGCTGTAGAGAATACAGCATTTGGTTTAAATATGGCAATCTTAATGCCTACTAACTTATTCACCTTTGGTAGTATGTTAGGGGGATCTAAGAAGTTAGCCGGAATTCCAGTTGGTGAGAGTCTTACTGATGATATTATTAAGCAAGGAGATAAGTATGTACTTAAAACTCCTACTACCTCCTTTGGAAAAACTCTTCAGAAGGTCAACAAGTTCTCAAGTCCTATCTATCAGAATTCACTTAACGAAGCTTTCCAGGAAGGAGCTCAGTATGCAATTGGTGTAGGAGCTAGTGAATATTTTAAGAATAAGTTTGATACTGGAAGTGGGGATATTGCAGGTGCCTTTATGAAAGGTATGAGTGAAACTTTTGGAAGTGCAGACGGTAGAGAAAGCATGCTTCTTGGAGCTCTCATTGGTGGAGGTATGGGGGCAGTAAGTACAACAGTTGGTGCTGAAGCTAGTAGAAGGAAAACTGTTGCTGCTAATACAGAGGCTCTGTTAAATATTAAGAACAGTGCAACATTCACTAACCTGGCTGCTAGTGCAGAACAGAATGATGAGATTCTTAGAACCATCACTGGGATAACTGCTGCTAACCAAATGGGGAATTATAAAGTTGCTAATGAATTAAGAAAACAACTTATTGCTCAAAGAGCTGCTAAGTTTCAGGCACTAGATGCAGAGGATCTTGCCCTTGAAGAATTCGACGATCTTGAAAAGATGTCAGAAGAAGAGTTCATGAAACGTACAGGGTACGATACTACTAAGACAGAAGATGGTAAATTAAAAAGTATATTTTCTGAACAAAGTGGAGGTAAAAGCCATGTGCAGGTAGTTCAAGAACTTAAAGAAGAATACAAAAAGGCTGCTAAGTTAAATAGAGACTTAGATAGTATTATTCAAAGAGTTAATCCTATTCAAACAGGATTACCTGGACTACTACAATCGAAGGAGCAGAAGGCTGCAGATGCTACTCAAAGATTATATAATCAGAGGTTGAAAGCTATTATGATGCAACACATGGTTGGCATCGATACCAGAGATGAAGAGATTGATTCTAGCATAAATGAACTTAGAAAGCTTTCCCCAGAAGGTCCAGATTCATTTGCTTCTATTAGTAAAAATGATATTCTAGCTCTTGTTAAAAAGAACAAGATAACTATGTCTGCATCTGGGGAGATACAATTCCCTAAATCTGTAGTAAGTACTACAATTACTGACACAGATACAGAAGAAGAAAAAGCTAGGAAGAAAGCAGAGGCTCAAAGCCCAGAAGGAAAGAGAGAAAAGAAGGAAGAGGATGATGATAATAAGGTGCTATCTAAACTTGAGAAAGCAATTATCTATGCTCAAAATCTTGACCCACTGGCTAAGATAAAGTTCGAAAATGAACTTGCAAATTTGTTTACTGGGTTACGAATGAGAGAAGAATCAATAGCTGCATTCGAAGAGCTTATGACTTCTCCAGAGAGAAGAGACTTAGCCATTCTTGCTAAACAATCTGCTAAGATAGAAGCTAAGATTGCTAATGATAACAAAGAGGCTAGTGTAGTTATTGATGAGGCTAGATCTACTGCAGACCTAGATGCCCTTATAAATACAGATACACTTAGCCCTGAACTAAAAGAAAAACTACTTAGAAAGTATAAAGAACTTGAAGAAGTAGAAGATAGATATGCAGAAGACTTTAACATTCTTACTGACGATCATCTTAAAGATTTGATGGTGGGTATAGAAGAGATTAAAGAATCTGATCCACAAAAAGCTGTAGCTCTGATGAGAGTTGTAGCAGCTAGAGCAGGGGAGACTAAAGCTCAGAAAGAAGCTAGAGTTGCTGCAAACGATAAACAGAAAGAAGCTCAAGCAGCAGCTGAAGCCTCGGTAGCTGGATTAGGGGCTAGCCAAGCTAATACTCCTAATGCTAAGCCATATGTAAATAAGATTAGAGTTACTACAAGTGATAATAGAAACCTGATAATTAATGGGGTTCCTTATAGGAATGACAACATTAATATTATGGATGCTCTAGAACTGGATATGGTGGCAATGTCAGAAGATGGCCAAATCCCAGTAATAGCAGTTAATCTTACAAACAAAGCTGGTCAAAAGGTTAGGTTTGCCACAGAACAAGATCCAATCTTAGCACAAGAACTTGCTGAGGTTATAATGACTGGGTATATTTCTGAGGGTACTATAGATACTGTAAACATGACTAGAGAGGAAGCTGAGGATAGAGCAAATACTATTCTTAAGCTTTCTAAGAAAAAAGAAAATGCAATACAGACTAAAACTAACATTAAAGCAGAAAACAGGCCAGATGCTGCTACCTATGAATTTGCAATCAAAGAAGTTCAAAAATATTTAGATGGATTATTCGAAGCTAAGAAGCTTTTAGAAGATGCATATAAACGAGACGGCCAGCCTGACTCAGTTGTACAAGGTCTTGAGAATTACCAAACTTTGGTACAAATGCTTGAGACTTATACAAAAAAGCTTGCAGATCTTCAAAAGTCTCATAGGGAAATGGTAGGCATACCTAACCAGGTAGATCCTACTATTACTCCAGGAGAATTAAACAATCAGGATTCTATAGAGATTAACAATGAAGTTGGTAGTCTAAAATCAATGTCTCAGAATCTAGATGTTAAGATAGCTGCTCTTAGAAATTTAATACAAGGGATTGATACAGAATCTGGAGTAGGTCAAGAAGAGTTGAAAAAGCTTCAGGAGTCTCTAGACCTAGCTATAGAAGAACAAAGACAACTGCAAAATCAAATTAATAAATTATCACAAGAAGATGAAAGTAGAAAATCAAGTGAGTCTAGTAAAGAAACACAAACTCCCGAAGGAACTCAGGAACCTACTGCGGAACAAGGAGATAACGCAGAGGCTGAGGGAGATGTTCAAGTACCTACGACAGAAGAACTAGATATTAATGATGAGGAAGAAACCGGAGAGATGATCTTCGGAAGTGATTCATTTAGTTCTGTTGATTTATTTGCAGAAGAGACTGACGATGTAGCTATCAATCCAGTCTTTGAAGAAGATGATGAGGAAGGGGTTGAAGATATTGTAGATGAAGATATCCCAGTACGTGAGACAACTGTTACAGTTGTTGATGAAGAAGAGACAGAGATAAATGAAAATGCAGGAGATATAGATGCCAGGATAGTTAAGAATGAATATGGAACTACTGATGACTATAACAATATAATTATAGACACAGATGGTACTCCTACTAAGAATGAAGACTATCATGGAAATGGAAAGAGGCCTGAAGAACCTGGATATAAAGAAGGAAGAAGGCAGAAGAATCTTAAGGGGCTAATTATTCCTATAGATCCTAGAATCCTTTCCTCACATATAGACTCCCCACAAGGAAGTGAAATTGAGTTTGAGGTTCGTCCAGATACTATGTACTGGAATAAAGTTAAAGATGCTATCCCTGCAAATAGACACTGGGAGAGTGTACCAATCTTTGTACGTGTTAAAACTCCTAATGGTTTTGAAAGAGTCGGGATGTTGGAAGGTTATAATCCTAATAAACTAGAAAAAAATATAAGTCGTAAGGAAATATATGAAAACTTCTTAAAAGGAAAGAGAGTAACTAGTACTATAGCAGGTAAGAGAGGAATTCATAACTCTCAGAATATTGCAAATGCTATTGATAAGAATGGAGAAACATTCTTCTATAGTCCATTTCAAGATGGAGCTATGCCTACTCTTGCTATTGCCACTCCACAGAAAGAGAGTGGTATGAGTAAATGGGAGGTATTCCTAAGAGGAGATAATGTAACAGAAGAAGATGAAATCCCAAGCTTTCAGGCTGACAGAAAGCATCTAGGAAAGGTAGCTATGATTGTTAGGACTCCATTAGGTGGGTTTAAGCAATTATTCCTTACTACTAGAAGAATGACCCAAGCAGGCTTAGATGCTGCAAAGATTGCTATTATAAAAGGAAGACCTGAGAAAGCAGATGATTTGGTAGGTTTTAACTTAATTGCTGAGATGGCCGTTAATTTAAGTAGAACGGACATGGTATTCTCAGATAACATATCTGAATCAGGATCTGAAATTCAAGAAAGATTATATACTTTTTATCTCCCTAAAGCTGAAAGTTACATAAGAATAAACAATGTAGAGTTAGCAAAAGCTTTAGCTAAACAAAGTTTTAAATTTAGTTTTGTAAAAGCAGTAGTAGGAGAAAAGGGTGGAATAAACTGGGACCCAGATAAGACTAAAGCTAAACTCCATAAACTTGTACAAGGTGATGTAGTTTCTGCTTTCGAGGAAGCAGTAATGAGAAGAAGATATCAAGTAAACGGATTTAAACTTGCTTATAATGAAAAATTTGAATCTCCATTTTTAGATCCGAATACAGCAGAGGGTAGAGTATATAATTCATATATTGAATATCTTGCTGATCCTGAGGCTATACCTGATATTGATTCTGATAGCCAATCTCATACTGGTATTCTAATGTCAGATATGTACCTGAATGAAGATGGAAGTCCATACTTTGATATAGGGATTACTTATGGTCCAATGACAGTAGATGGTAAGAAGCTTAATAGTAGTGAAGAAACTATATCTGGACAGTCTGCTAATGCTAAAATAACTCCTGAGGAGGAAGAAGAAGATGATGAGTATGCTGATGACAATGATGATGATGATGAGTCTACGGATTCAGAAGATGAGGATGATGTTAACAATAGCATCTTTAGTGCTGTAAATGGAAATGAAGAAGTACAAGAAGAGGAAGAAGTACAAGATGAAACAACAGGATCTACTACAACAACCGAAGATCTACTAAAAGCAAGAGGTCTTGTATCTGAGGTAGAAAAAACTGAAGGAGAGGAAGAAGAACCTCAAATTGCTAAAGAAGAGGAAGATACCTCTGGATTAGAAGATCCACTCATTGCCAGACTGATAGAAGTTCAGAAAAATGAGTATAAAGGGATGTTTAAAGATACGGTTACTGGGGAAGAGACTCACTACAAAATTCAACCTAAAGGAGATCCCACAGATAGAAAGTTTGCTCGTATCTCAAGTTTTGCTACTGAACCATTCAAAGGAGATAAACAAACTCAGATAGCTTCTAGTAGAGCAGGTGTTACAGTACATGATATTGTAGAATCTATCTTGATGGGGAAAACAGACTTTACTCGTGGAGATAAAATGAGTCGTGTAGCATTCCTTGAACTCATTAGTCAAGTAGCAGATATAAAAAGATTGATTGTAAAGAACAAAGAAACAGTTCTTGCTACTGAAATGATTGTTTATAGGGGAAAAGATAGCAGATATGATGGGGAAGAATTTGCTGGTAAGTTTGATATCCTTGTAAAAAAGCCAAAGAAAAGAGGAAAGCCTACTGAGTATCACATCTACGATATAAAAACTGGATCAGAAGCTAGCCTCAACTCTTATGATAAAGGGTATACAGATCCAAAGACTAAGCAAGTTTCTAAAAGTAAAAGAGACCAGCATGGCACTCAACTCAGTCTGTATGCTTATTCTTTAGTAGGCTTAGGTGACTTAAAACCAGCTAACATCACAGGTAGTGTTCTATTTATCCCAGTAAGATATAATACAGAAGGGTATATAGAAAAAGTATCTAACATGGCTGAAAAGAAGTTTACTTTAAACTTTAATGTGAAAGAGTTATTGAAAGGTAACGTATCTTTCGAGCAGAAAAGAGTAAACACTACTTCTGATCCTAGTATCAATAATGCTGGTAAAAGTAAAGGAAGCACAAAGGCTACTACTAAAGGTGCTGCCCCTAAGGGTGAAGAGACAGAAGCAGAAGCAGAGGCGGAGTCTATCAAAAAAACTAAAGACAGTGGATTTGTAAAAGGAGACGTATTAGATGCAGGTTTGAAGATAGCTATAATGAGTGATGCTATAGATGCTGAAGGTATTGTTAGTTTGTATAAATCTCAAAATAAAACTATAAGCCTAGAGGAAGCGCAGAAGTTAATGGATAAGGTATTGAAAAAAAATTGTTAATATGACATTTTGCCCAAACAAATCACTTCCTGAATGGAAGGCATTAGAAGAATCTCAACCCGACAGAGCTTACTATCTGTGGAATAAATATAAAGGAGAGGTACCTAGTAAGTTCTACTATCCTAAAGAAGTAGATAGAAAAGAGAAAGCAATCTCTTATCTATCTAAATTGTTTCCTGGAAAGGAAACTATCTTCTATGACTTTGCCAAAGAGATAGGGAATAAAACTCAGCATGGATATGTTGAGAATGGAGCAATTAACATGTGGACCTCAGCCGAGGCTGGTACTGAATATCACGAAGCTTATCACTTGCTATTCAGGACAATGCTGTCTGAAGAGCAAAGAGAATCTTTATATAAAGATGCTAGTAAGGAATTCGGTGCCCCAACTAAAGAAGAGATTGAAGCTATTAAGAAAGAGATTCTTAGCTTATATGATGTAGAGCTTGGGGATGAAGAGGCTACTAAGTTAGTACTTGAGGAAAAGATGGGGGATGGCTTCATGGAGCACATGCTTACAGAGGAAGAGAGTAGCAGAGGGATACTAGCTAGTATTGCTAAGTGGTTTAGAGATTTGTTTAGCTGGATAAAAGGTTTGATCTCTAACAAAATTGGACTTAGAGATCTGTACTCTCTTATGGAGACTACCAAATCCAATGATACTTTCCTTGGTAGAGGAGTATTTAGAAATCCTCAAACTATGAATAGCACATATAATCCTAGCAGACTTATAGAGGGAATCCCTAGTGCTACTGTAGATAAGATGGTAGATGGTTTAACTACTATGGCTATTAAAGAGATAGATAACTGGGATGTAGCTGAGGTAGCTAAAATACTAGGAGATGGTAAAAGAACTAATGGCTCTATAGTAAATGGACTGCTGTATCAGATTTATGAATTTAAAGATGGGAGAGTTAAAAGCAAAGCTGATATTGGTGTGCTGCAAAAAGCTTTTAGTCTGGAACTAACATTAAAAAATGCAGAACTAAAATATAAGTCTCTTGTAAAACAAAAACTTACAGATCAAGCTAAAGCCTTCAAGCCTGAGCTAGATGCTGCTATAAAGAATCTAGCAAACTATACTAATGAGAAGGGATTAAAAACAAAAAACTTAGTCCTTGTAAAGAAAGGTGCTAGTAAAAGAGATAAGGATATTGCAAGAAAAAAGAATACTCGTCGTACTCAGATTATGCATGTTATACAAAACTGGTACGGTAAAAAAGATCAAGCTACTGGAAACACATTAGTCCCATCTTGGAGGGCATGGATTATTGACGAGCTCAATGCCAATCAATATAACATAGTAAAAGATGTAATCAAAGAGTCAGTTAAATCTACAAACGAAGAAGGTGATGCTGAGGATGGTGTTGTAGAAGCAGATGATGCAGGGGCAGAAAGAAAAGAAATTCATGGAAGAAGTCACTTTGCTGACTCTCCAGCAAATAAACTTTCTCAAAAAGCAAAAATGCTTTTAAGAAGTATACCTATACTAACACCTGAATTATCACCTGATTCTGGTAAAATTATTTATAAGCCTTCTAAGAATCCTGTATTTACTAACATAACTCAAACATACTCGTTAAGATATGTATACAAGCAGCTCTCAGAACTATGGGCAGACTCTAGAAGTTTTGAAGAGATGGAGGCTAGGCTTATAGAAAAGAGTAAGTATAGACCAGACTATGCTGCAATTAACCAACGTGTTAAAAACTTTAATAATCAAGAGAGAGCATTATTATATCATTCACTTGCATATACCTTAGCTGAATTCAATCTCATTATTCTAGGAGAAAAAGGCAAGGTTATGAATGCCAACAGTTCGTCTACTGAGTCTAAAATTATGTCACAGTGGACTAATCAGATAGTAGAGGTAGAAGGGCAATCAGAAGAAAGTGGTCAATCCAATAGAGCTGTATATACTAAAACTTTTGGAGAAGAGGATGATGAGGCTACAGCAGAGTTTGCTGTAAAAGACTCTAAGTATAAAGCAATCAAAGATGCTCTTGAGAAGACATATAAATTCTATACTAAGAAGTATAAAGATGATACTACAGCTAATGCAGCCTTTATTGGAAAAGAGGGGGCAATAGGTTCACCTGCATGGGAGCTGGGAAGTCTTATATGGGAGTTAGGTATGAACCTAGGAGATAATATAAGCAAGCTATCTACTATTAGAAATATACAATCTCTTATAGATAATGGATTTACAGCCACAGTTACAGAAGGTAAAAGAGTACGATCTCAGAAATTTATAGGACACTTAGCATTTCAAAAAATATATGAGCTAGGTAGATTAGAGGAAATAATTAAAACAGGTGTTGCTACTATAGCTCCAAGTGGTAAAGAGATTAATATAAGTGGTAAGTTAAAAAATCCTACCCCATTCTTTAACACTCAGAAAGGTGGTATGAAATTCCTTGCAAGTCTTGCTCCAATGTTCATGAGTAGATCTGCAGAAAGTTTTGTAACCCCTGTAAACACAGCTATTTATCCTGTAAATATGCCTACCTCTATATCAGAGATGGTGACAGAGGTAAAGGCAGATTTAGAAAAGAATGGAAAAGAGGCATTCCAACTATACCGTGAGGATAAGTTTATATTTCCTCCAGGTATGGAACCAAGCCATATGTTTAATCACTTGCTAAATAATGAAGATTATCGTAGTGAATTTAAGATTCGTCCTACTGTAGGTATAAGAAATCCATCTGATGAAGGATTAGAGTATGAAGATTTTAATGACTTAGATTTTATTCTTACTAGAATAGAAGCATATCACAATAATGGGGATTCTAAATACTATTACTGTACTACTCCATCTCCTGGGGATAGAGCACGAAATGATATGGACTTACTCCCCAGAATAAATGGTCACCGTTCAAGTGGATTTAATAAAACATATGCAGACGTATTTAGGGATGCTATCTTACAAGACCTATTTAGAATCAAGCAGGCTAAAGAAACAATAGCTAATCCTAATGCTATAAAAATCCCTGACTATCATACAGGGGCCATGAGAGGAATCAGTGATGAGTTTATGCAGTTTGATGGAATAGATGAACTTGGAAATAGAATCGTTAAGAATAAATACATCTCTGGCAAAGCTGGTGGAAGAGACATGTCTGATTTAGTTGAAAGCTACCTTAATCATAAGAAATTAGGGATGGCTTTATCAGAAGACTTAAATCAGTTTGAAAGAAACCTTACAGAAATGATTTCTGGTCTAACGGGATTTTATCAAAACCAGGCAGAAAAAATTGCTGAACTTATTTTAGAATCTGATAGAAAAAATAATCTGAATGCAGATCTATTGAACAAGTGGGGTGTAAAAGGAAAAGGATCGAAAAGAGAAGAATTTATTGAAGGAGCTAGTAAAATGCTCGTAGACTTTCTTATCCACGAGGACCTAGGAAGAAATGAGTTTATAAAATATACTAGAGGTAACAGAGCTCTCTTTAAAAATATAGAAGACTTTACTAAACGTCAAAGACTTATGAGTACCCCTTATGCTAAACTGGCTGAGAAGGGTACACTTGGTAAGGAGTCTAACAGAAATCCTACTTGGATGGATGAGGAATATGGTGCTGATAGAACATATGATGAGATGGTGTTTGAAGATCCAATGGGTCAGATTACCCAAGCAATAAAAAATCGTATGAATGCTTGGACAGAGAGAACAGCTGCACAGCTTATTAAATCTGGATACTCCCCAGAAGAAGCTGCATTTACTGCACAGTATATGGCTGGTGAGTTTGAAGAGTATGATGGCTTGACAATAATCTCTATTGACTGGTTAAAGCAAATCATGATGGGTCAAGGAAAGTGGTTTGAATACCATGAGATTGCTTACAAAAACTATAAGAAAGATCCAGAAGGAAAGTTTGTATATCCTGAAGGGGTTGAACTACCAAAAGGAGTAAAGGCTGGAGAAGATATAGCTAGTACACCTTACAAACCATTTGCACAAGAAGTTAAAAAGGTTAATGGTACTATTGCTTCTGATATAACTAAAACAGCTTACTTTCTTGCACTTAAGTCTTACACTAAAGCATTCCCTATCATGGATGACATGAGAATGAGAATGGAGGCTAACCCGCTAGAGGCTGATAATCCTTATTCAGGTATGAAGAAAATTCATACTTCAAGTGCAAAGTCTAGTAAGAAGGGGTTACAGTTAAACGTATTTGATATTAAAAACTGGTCCTCTACAGAAGGAGGATTCTTTGCTAATGTAAAAGCCAATACAAACTCCACATCTAAACTTGGTTTTCCTCAGACTATACCATCTGCAAAAGAATATTCCCAAACTATATTCGGAAGACAGGTTAAAAAGAATGCCATTGCTAACGTAAAACCTGATGAACTATACTATTATAATCCAGGAATAGAAGGAGAGACTGAAGTTGTTGGTGAAGACATGACAGCTTTATACCATGCTGCTATTGAAGAAAGGCTTAGAAGAGATTTTGAAAAAGTAAATAAGCAGATAGGTTTGACAGAATTCAAAAAGGTAGTAGAGAGACTTAAGTCTCAAAATATGAATATCGATGCAATAAAAGGAGCTCAAGACTTTAAAGATGCTAAAAGAAAGCTACTAAAGAATATTAGAACTCTTATAGAAAATCAAGCTATTGAAAGAGAAATGAGTGATACATTCATGAAAGCTCTTGATATAACTATTGATGCTAACGGTATTACAAAGTTTGCTATCCCACTTGACTTCCCTGTATATGGTACAGCTTTCCAGAGTGCATTATTTAGCATATATAACAACAATGTATTTAAGCAATACCTATCAGGATATGAGGCTGTACAAACTGCTGCAATAGGAGGGTTTGAAGTAAACAATACTCTTAATTTCTTAGAGATTGTAGATCATCCTTCTAACAAAACAAGAGGCACACGACTAGCTCATGCCGAGATTATGGTTAGAGAAGATATACTTAGAAAGTTTGGGGTAGAGCCTGGGGCTGACTTAGATGTTAACAACATCCCAGAAGAACTTAGAAGGATCATCGGTTACCGTATCCCTAACCAGGATAAGGCTTCTACAATCATCTTTAAGATTAAAGCTGTTCTTCCTGCTGGATATGAAAAAGCAATTGTTGTCCCACCACAGCTTGTTAAGCTTATGGGATCTGACTTTGACGTCGATAAAATGTTTCTTCTGTTCCCTGAGCTTAACGACGAAGGTACTGCTAAGGTTAAACCTAATTATAGTATCCTATCTAAGACAAAAGATGTATCTAAGGTTAGTGATAAAGAGTTAGCTAACATTATGCTTGATACAATCGAAGCAGTATTCTCCTCTCCAGAACACTACCTGGAAACACTAAGACCACTTGATGATGAAGTTCTTAAAAATATAAGAACTAGTCTAATAAAATTAAATCCTGAACTAATGCCTACTACAGTGTTTACTGGTGCTATGTATGAGACACAGAGTGCTATAAGAAACATGCTTGGTAACAAACTCAGAGGTTTATGGGCTAATGCAATGGCTGGAAGAAACGTAGCATCTGTATCAGATAACTTCAATCTCCAGTCAGAGTTTGCAATTAAAATTGCGGGACAGTTAATCAATACGAAGTTCTTAAAAGAAATCCCAAAAGGAAATGACTTCGTTAAAAAATTTGGGGTAAGTCCAGACTCTAGTCACAAGTATGACTTAGGTCTTACCACAGATAGAATAAGTAGCCGATATACAACTGCTGCTGTGGATTCTACTAAAGCTCCATATCACTACATTGTAAATGATAACATCATCACATTTCCTGTAGAGCTTTTATGGGTGCACTATCATGGGGACACTGAACTCTTACACCACTTCCTTAATCAACCAATCATTAGGGATTTTGTAAAGATTATGTCCGACGAGTTTAATGATGACTTATCTTCAATTAACATAGCTTATAGAAAAATTGCTGCTAAGTACAACATATCTTTAGAATCACGAGACTTGCCTAAAAACTATAAGAATATCCCAAATACTCATACTATGAACAGAGAGGATATTATGAAGCTATCTGTAACTCCGGCAAGAGCTCTTCAGAACTTTTTAAAGATGTACACTGCAGGAAAGCAACTTCAGCAGGCATTTAAATTATTGACCCCAGATACTCTAACTGGTATTAATAGATTAGAGGCCATTCAATCCTATGTAGAAAAAAGAAATAAGTTTGACAATCCAGTAGGTAATAAAATAGATAATGCTCCAATAGCATTTTATGGAAGAGGTAAAGATGAGAACGTGTTAAATCAGTTCTTTGATGAAAACTCTATATACGGACTTGAAAGGGGCTACTATAACTTGGTAAAGGATATGTTAGGAGTGGCTAGCACAATATTCCCTATGACTACATCAGATGCTACAGTTAAATTTAAAGAGGCTATTAAATCTGTTACAGGCAGAGACTCTTTAACTACTGAGCAGCATAGAGATATTAATGCAGGAATTATGTTTACACTTTTAACTACTGATGAATCTCCGTTAGCTAACTATCTGAATGTAGATTATAGTGAAAGACTATACAAACCAGGATATAAAGAGCCACAAGTTGATAAGAATAAGCCTGCTAAAGAACCTAAGACTTTGTGGACAAGAATAAAACTAGCTCTTGACAGTACAGCTAATTTGTCTGGAAATGAATTCCTTACTAAACTTACTGATGATGACGTGAACACAAAGGTTAAAAACTTTATAACTTTTAACTTTGATGCTACTCAGCAGTTCTCTAGAGAAGAGAAAGCCAGAATTCAAGATGACTTGTACAATCTGATGTACAGACCTGAAGCTTATGTTGTAAAGCCTAAAAAGTCTGCTTCAGAAAAAGAGAAAGAAGATTACAATAAAAAAATAGAAAGTATAAGACAGATAGGATTTGATTTGTGTATACACACTTTGATCTACAATGGGTTTAGAAAGTCTGCATTTAACTATGCATCTATGATCCCACCACAATTTTGGTTGCAGCCATTAAACAGAGATGCAGCTAAAGCTACCACTGGAAATAATAAGTTAGGACCTATAAGTGTAGCAGACTTCATGCATCAGGAATCTATAAAGATGCAAACTGGAGAATACTTTACTGTTGAAGACTTAGCTAGATTCTTTAGGATCTATGGGGAGATTCGTCCTGGAGGTTCAAACCTTGTAGATAGGCACTCTCTTAATGAAGAGGTATCGAAGCTTGGTAAATCTCATACTATCAAGACAGATAAGTATGGAGGTAACAGATATGCTCCAGGGATTATGATATTACGAACTAAAAAGGGGGAATCTGGTGTATACATAAAAGCTAATCCAACAGTTGATAGCGACTATTCCGTATATTTGGACATGTTTAAGACTTCTAACAATAAGAAACATATTGTAGGAGGAGACTGGTTGAATAAGAAATCAGTAGGAAATAGCACTGAGGGGTATAAGAGTATGCTAGGAATGCTCCAAGCATTTTACGATAGTGCTTCTAGAAAAGTCACCCCACAAGACATCACTCAAATTTGTATGCTATAAAATAAAAATCAATGGCCTGTAAAGTATTTGAACTAAACAACGAAGATCATCCAGAACCTTCATTAAGATATCAAATGTTATTTGATACCTTAGAGAGCAATGTTGCTAATAAAGCAAAAGCTTTGAAGTACAATTTGATAGATGGATTCCCAGAGTATTTCACCGTAGACAACTCTGGGGAGATTACTGTTAGAGGTAACATTAAAGATCCTAGACACATTGTTAATGTCTTAAATAGCAATGTTGCAAGATACTTTAGACCTAATGGGGCAACTCAGAAATTCCTTAGTGCTAAAAGGGTAAATAGTGATACATTCAGGCTAACTATTAATGAAAACTTTTTTACCCCAACAGAAACTTTAGCAAAGGAGGCATACATCCCTAAAGTAGATGACAATACTATAAGAGATGCTTATAGAATTATATCACCTCCTAGAGTTGCAATGATGGAGGAAGAAACTGTTGAACCTACTACTAAAGCTTCTAAAGTATTTACTAACTCCCCAACTGTATCAGAACAAGTAAAGCATTTAATAAACACGTTTGCTACAGCAGGTGTGACGGTTAGTGTACAGTTTGATGATACTATTGATACTAAGGGGAAGGCTATAACTAAGAGTGACAATACAGTTAATATTATCCTCAACCCAATTCTTATGACTGAGGATACCCATATCCATGAGTTCAGTCATATCCTTATCGATCTGCTAGGAGAAGATAACTCTTTGGTTAAGCAGGCTCTGACTATGGTAAAGGGTACTGACCTTTATGAGCAGGTAGCTGAAGCATATCCAGAATTGTCAGAGAAAGCATTACTCAAAGAGACTTTGATTACTGCTATGGGAATAGCAGGAGCTAAAAGACAAGAAGGTAAATCAAAACTTCAAGGTGCAATCAACAAGTTTATACGAGCAATAAAAAACTTCTTTGGAATATCAGATAATGCAGTAGAGACATTGTTGGATAAGATGTTCAGTAAAAGACTCAATCCTATAGAGTTCACTGGAAAGTTAACAGATGAAGAGTACAATAGTAAGACTATCAACAAAAAAGCAGATGACCTTAAAGACTTAATAGGTCTGACAGCTGAAACTCTTAGAGCTCAATTAATGAGACTCGAGTCTCTTCCTGTAAAAAATGACCAAGTAATTGTGCAGATTAAAGCACAGCTTGCTGCTTTTGAAAATATTTCTAAAGTAGAAGACTTCATGGGATTTGTAGATTACATGGGAAGAATGGTTAAACTTAATCAAGAGAGTATAGATTATATAATGAAGTTCTCTGATGAAAGTTTGAAGAGTATGGATGAGTCAGAAAGATTTAAGTTAATGAATAACTTATATCATATTGGGAATAGCATACAAGACTTTTTTGGGGGAGGAGAGAATAGTATAGCTGCTAAGTTGCAAGATGTTATATTAGATAGAAAAGAATCTTCAAGACTCAGTACCTCTCAAGAAGAAAAGCTATCTACTATGGAAGTAAAAGTAGATGATTTATTAAAAAAATTAGGTAGACAGGCTAAGTACTATAGAGAAATTGGATTAGAGCTGCAGGTAGATTTGCTTTTAGGGTATTATAATAAAGATATTAACGATGAGCTGCAAGGTGTTATAGATAATATCGATACCAACAAACGTCTCATAAACATACAAAAAGACGAAGAGTACTATAAACTAAAAGATGACCTAAAGCAAAAGAAGATAACTGAAGAAACGTATACTAAAGATATGCTTAAGTTGAATATTAAGCAACTTAAGAATAAAATGGTAGGTAGAGATACTTTAATCAAAGAGTTAAGAGAAGCTCAACTTGATAAATCAAAGTACTCAGTTCTTATGGATCCTCTTATAAATTCTAGTCAAACTTCATTACAGTTATTTACATCATTACTTAAGAATAAATTATATCAAGCTGCAGCAGATACTAGAGATGTAGTAGATGAGCTTGCCCCAATTTATAGAGAGTATGCTGAATACAAAGGGTCAGACTTAAATCCAACTACGTTTAATGATGACATACTAGATACTTATACCTATTACATCAGAGATGAGCAGACTGGGAAGAGAAAGCCTATGCAGCTTCTGTCTTTCATTCAGCCTTATGATGTCACTAAATTCCAAGAGGCTGAGTATCAAATGAGAAAAGATCTTAAGGCAAAGTATAAGCAACCTGAATATGGAACTACTGAATATAAAGAATGGGCTAAGAGTAATGACGGTGCTAGATTCTTTACAGAAGTCTCTAATTGGTATAGAACTAATACAGTTGTAACAGAAGAAGGGATAAAAGCAGTAGAAGATTTAGATAAAAGAATTAAAAAACTAAATGATAAAATTAAAGCTGCTGAGACTAGTCCTGATTTGTTAGCTAGTTACGAAGCCTATAAAATAGATCTTCTTCAGCAGAAGGCTAGAATGTATGACTCAAAGAATGAGCAATACAAAGGAGTAGCAGTTAGACCTAATTCTAAATATACTAATCCAAGGTATACTGCTTTGATGTCTAACCCTAATTCTCCTGCTGCTAAATATTACACTGCTCTTCTTAAAGTATTTCATGATCATCAAAAGTTTTGTGGGTCACAGATACCACTTAAGAATGATTGGGATACTCTCTCATATGTTCTCCCATCAGTAGAAGCTCAAGGTTTAGAAAAGTTGCAGTCTGATAACTACAATGTATTCAAGTCTACAAAAGATTTTGTTAATAGAGAGTTTAAGTTTCTTTCTACAGATGATTCATATGGATCAGTAATCAATGCTAATAAAGAGCAGAGAAATAAGATTGTCCCAATTTTTTATATTACTCCTACTGATGCAAGATTTGTAAGTAGAGATGTAGGATCTACAATAGTATTGTTTGCAGGAATGGCTAATACATTCAAAAGAAAGTCTGAGATATTAGGTTCTGTAATTATGATGAGAGACCTAGTAGAACAAAGAGAGGTATTAGAAGCAAACGTACATGGTAATCCTATACTATCTACAGCTGCTAAGATGCAGGGGGTTAACAGACCTAGTAGAAAAGCTGGGGTATCAAATAACTTACAACACTTAGTAGAGGTTATAGATAGAGATTTCTTTGGGGAGAGGGAAATTAAAGAAGAGATTGAAGTACTTGGAAGAGTACTCAGTGCTAATAAGATAGTTAATAAACTTGCCACATTCTCAGCACTTAACACTCTTGCTCTTAACGCTCTTCAAGCAACTAACCAGTTCTTGATAGATAATGAGAAGCTAATGGAAGAAGCAGTAGCTGGTCAATATTTTAATACTAAGAACCTAGCATATGCTAAGTCTACTTATACTAAAGCAATACTATCTGGGGAGAGTATATCAGATACCGGTAAGTACAATAAGGATACTAAGTTATCTAGATTTATCCAAGAGTTTGACTTGATGGGTACAGAGCTTGGCTCGTTTGCTGAAAAACGTACAGGAAATAGGATATTAAAAGGCATAGATACAAATAGTTTATTTGTTTTGCAACATACAGCTGAACATGAGACTGCTGTAACTAGAGGCTTAGCTATAGCTGATACGTACAAAGGAAAACTAAAAGATAAAGACGGTAATGTAATTAAGAATGCTGATGGATCTGAAGCAAACCTATACGATGTATTTATTAAAGATGATAAAGGCAAGTGGAAAATAGATCCTAAAGTTGCTAACTTCAAGCCTATCCAGATGATTAATAAAGTATCTGGATTATATAAGAAAACTAACCAGATTAAAACTTCTATCGATGATCCTATTCTTAACAGAAGATGGTATGGTAAAGCTCTATTGATGTATCGTAGATATTTTCAACCAGGTTTGAGACGTAGGTTTGGACATGGCCATGGGATACATGTTGATACAGAAGTTGAAGGTATATCAGAAGGTATGTATCTGAGCTTCCTCCGATATATGAAAGAGTCATTTAAAAAAGGAGCTAAGTTTGGAAGTGTGTATCAGATTTTAACTCCAATGGAGAAGGCCAATGTAAAACGAACATCCATAGAAGCAGGACTGACTTTATCTTTAACAGCAATCGGAGCAATACTTGCTGGAATGATGACTGATGATGATGAAGAGGATGATTACGTATCAGCATTTGCAGCTTATCAAGCTATGAGAATATCATCAGAGCTATCTCAGTTCTACAACCTAAAAGAATTCTATAGATTTGCTTCGTCTCCTACAGCTTTAGATAAGCCATTCATAAATTCAATAGAATTAATCTGGCACTTAGGTACTAAAGAACTACCATATAGAATTGGACTAAGAGATGAAGATGGCATTTACTATGAAAGAAAAACTGGAGCATATGAGAAAGGAGATTTGAAACTAACTAAGCTATTCAGAGATGTTGCCCCAATACTTAGAGGTATTGACAAGACAACTAATCCTCAGGATGCACTTAAGTTCTTCATTGCTCCTCCAGGAGCTGTATAGATGGGCTAAAAAAAGGGGGCTATTGCCCCACTTCTTTTATCTTCAGCCTATCATAATCTTCCATTAGCTTCTTTAAGTACAGAGCTAAATCAAGAGCTTCTTCATAGGCATGTTGCAGCCACTCTTGTTTAGATAGGTCCTTCCTATCCATAGTTGTACCGTA